>Ga0206933_1078_pt1 | contig 20587 bp, 8 predicted proteins | sample Alteio_BWOrgHeat_15_FD_152937 | JGI IMG/M metagenome (GOLD analysis project Ga0206933, IMG submission 152937) | Enriched cells from forest soil in Barre Woods Harvard Forest LTER site, Petersham, Massachusetts, United States -... | ecosystem: Environmental > Terrestrial > Soil > Temperate forest > O... | reverse complement strand
TGGGCAATCGCCGCTACTACGCTAAACGCAAAACCCAGGCTGAGAATGCAGTGCAATTTGCTGTTCTTCATCTCGTCTCTCCTGTCCGTGGTCCGGCGTCGATCTTGGTGCCCAATGTTGCGTGCTCCTCAAAAGTCCGGCACAGTTCTGCTCGCCGGCGCTGTAGGTATCTCAACCCCAGCCAGGCGGCCTGAATTCCTCTTCTATTGGCTAATGTGTGAAACGGAGAGTGAAATGGCTCACACCATTCAAAGAAATTTTGCGTTGCTATCTCGGCAGGTATCTGACAGGTGAACTTACAACTGTTTCGGTCAACTTATGAGCGCACACGCAGTAAACATGGGCCAATTGGCGATTAATTGACAAACGCTGTGTTTTCATAAGATTGACTCGAAGATAGGCGGAGGATATACTCCGCCTGTTCAGCATCATCCCCGGGTGCACGCAAGAGGAGCGTACCTTTGCACGACCAAACCTCCAGCCCCGTGACGGAGTTGCTCATCCGATGGCGCTCAGGAGATGTCGAGGCTCTCGACTCTCTGATGCCGTTGGTCTACGACGAGATGCGCCGCCTTGCGCATAGTTATCTTCGCCGCGAAAGACCGGACCACACGCTGCAAAGTACCGCCCTGGTGCATGAAGCTTATGTGCGTCTTACAGGGAATGCCTTGCCGCAGTGGCAAGACCGTGCTCATTTCTTTGGCATAGCGGCCAACCTGATGCGTCAGATTCTTGTCGAGCATGCGCGAAGCCACAACGCGAGCAAGCGCGGCGGGGGCGCTCTTAAGCTCGCGATCGACGCAGTCAACGAGCCGTATGAACGGCCAGATATCAATCTCGTGGCGCTCGATGATGCACTCAAAGATTTGTCCAGGATCGATCCTCAACAAGGCCGCATCGTTGAGCTTCGATTCTTTGCCGGGTTATCCGTACAGGATATTGCGGAGGTTCTTGAGATTTCAGAATCAACCGTCAAGCGTGATTGGAACACTGCGCGGATCTGGCTCTTTCGCGAGCTCGACCGGACGGCTTCACGATGACACCCGAGCGCTGGCAGCAGATTCGCGCTGTCTTTGAGCAAGCCGAGTTGCTGAGCGATCCGGAGCGAGTGAAGTATCTCGATCAGGCGTGCGACTCCGATCCCGAGTTGCGTGCAGAAGTTGAGTCGCTGCTCGCCGTCGCATCGCAAGCCGGTGGAGATTTCCTGAACACCCCTGCGGCAGATCTGATGCAGTCCACGAAGCCACCCAAGTTGCCCTCATCGTGGATTGGCCGCCGTGTCGGCGCATACCAGATCGTCGCTGAGATCGGCCACGGAGGCATGGGAGAGGTCTATCGTGCCGTTCGCATGGATGGTCAATTTGATCAGCAGGTAGCCATCAAACTCGTTCGCACCGGAATGGGATCATCCTTCATCGTGCAGCGTTTTCTGCATGAACGCCAGATTTTGGCGTCTTTGAATCATCCTCACATCGCGCGTTTGCTCGATGGTGGAACCACAGACGACAGCGTCCCATACCTGGTCATGGAGTTTATCGACGGAGAGCGAATCGACACCTACTGCCAAGGCGTCAGGCTCTCCGTGAGTGAGCGGCTTCGCCTGTTTCTTCAGGTCTGTGAAGCTGTTCAGTACGCACATCAACGGCTGATTGTGCATCGCGACATTAAGCCGAACAATATTCTCGTCACAAAGGACGGGGCACCAAAGCTGTTGGATTTCGGGATCGCAAAGATGCTTGATCCGGCAGCAGAGACAGAAACAACGGTGGCTCGACCCATGACACCGGAGTATGCAAGTCCCGAGCAAATTCGCGGCGAACCCATCACAACGGCTACCGACGTCTACTCGCTGGGTGTCGTCCTCTACCTGCTTCTCACCGGGCGGTCTCCATACAAAGTTGGGACAAGAACACCGCATGAGTGGTCGCGCGCAATCGCCGAAACGCAGCCGCATCGGCCGAGTAATATTGTCATGGCAGCAGAGCGAATCGGCCCGGGCAATGAAAGCTGCGATAAGCCAGTCACCACGATCTCAAGCACACGCGAACCGACTCCGGCGAAGCTTCGGCGCCGGCTCGTAGGAGATATCGATAATATCCTGCTGAAGGCGCTGCGCAAAGAGCCTGAACTGCGCTATGGATCAGCGCAACAGTTCGCAGACGACATTTCGCGCCACATTAATGGTCTTCCCGTTACCGCCGCCAAAGGTTCCTGGACCTACTTCGCCCGTAAATTCATCGTGCGCCACCGGAATGGGCTGGCCGCGACGACCGTTGTAATCCTTGCGCTCACAGCAGGCATTCTCGCGACTGAAAATCAAGCCCGCATTGCCAGGACGGAACGTGCCCGCGCACAAAAGAGATTCAACGACGTGCGCCAGTTCTCGAATGCGCTCATCTTCGACGTGCACGACTCATTGCTCGCCATACCCGGCACCACTGCGGCCCGCAACCTTTTGCTCGATCGTGCGGTGACATATCTTGATGGTGTATCGAAGGACGCGGAAGGTGATTCAGACCTGCAACGTGAGTTGGCTCTGGGATACCAGCGGCTTGCAACAGTGCAGGGCGACGCTTCAGTCTCGAATGTGGGACAAGTCAGTGCAGCAGACCAGAGCATCGCGAAGGCGATGCATCTTTTCGAAGCAGTGGCCGCCAATAATCCCTCCAACCTCACCGATCAATTGAATCTGGCCATGATTTATCGCAAGCAGGGTATATCGGATATCTACTATCCCAACGGCCGGGTACAGCTTGAGAAAGCAATCGCGATCACGAATCGTCTGATGCAGAGCGATGGCACAAACTCTAGAGTGCGAATCGAGAGAGCCACCGAAGATCAGGGAATGGGACTGTCGCTCGATATAGCCGGATACCGTTTACGAGCAGCGGATTCGCTTCGCAATGCGTTGACGCTGGTCGAAGCGACCGCGCATGACGATCCGCATTATCGAAACCTTGCTGCGCGTAAAGCTAAACTCTTGGTCGAACTCGGCTACGAATATGCATACACGGGCGAAATGCAGAAAGCCCGGGAGGCAACCACAGAAGGAGTAGCCGTATATCAGGCCCTCGTAGACAAAGGCGCAGAACAGGATACGGTGCGCGACTTGGCCGAATCGAAGCAGCGCCTGGGCAAGATCGATCTGATGCTCAACGATGTCTCAGCCGCCCGCCAAAATTTCCGGGTGGTACGTGAGGCGCTTGCTCCTCTTGCTAAATCTGACCCGGACAACATCGAGTTTCGGGCTGATTTATTAGGCCTGGACTTTCAGGAAGCCCGGTTGCTTGTGGTCGAAGGTAGATTCAAACAAGGCGCAACTCAGCTTCAGCAATTGATAACAACCTATCAAAAGCTTGCATCTGAAGAAGACGCAGGACCCGGATACGGCGTACTCTTCACGTGGCTCGGGGAAGCGCAATTTGGAGCGGGAAACTACCCGCAGGCGCTTCAGTCTTTTCAGCAAGCGGCAAAAGCCATTGAAGCGGAAGTCCAATACGACGACGGTCGTTCCGGACTTGTCACGGTCTACGTGCGCATGGGAGACACTCTGCTCCAATTGAATCGACCGGCAGAGGCTGAGAAGGCATACCAAATTGCGCAGAGGAAATCCGATCTTTCCTTCGCATACGACCAACGCGATATTCCACCCATTTACTCATCGTTGGCAGTTACGTCTGCACTGGCTAAACTCCGAATGAAGTTCTCCAATACGTCTCCCAGCTCAGAAGAACGCCTGCAGCTTCGAAATCAGGCATGTGGCGCATTCAAAGAAAGCATGAAGACAGCAACATATCTTGGGCCTCCTATACGCTTTAGTCCCAGCGATTTTCCCATCGTTGTTTCAAAAGGATTGTCCGACATGGCCCAAAACTGCGGCATAACAAATGCGCACGCCAGATGACGATCGGGAGTCGGCCTGCAGTACCGCATTCTCCATCGATCCCCAGAATATGGAGATCGATCCTACGCTGAAGTTTGAATGAAGGCCGTATTCATCGACGCGCAAGCGTATAGACAGGTAAATCGATATACACTGGGTGCGCTGACATCCAACGCAGGGACAATGTCGATCCGTCCCTTTTGATGCGCCAGTCAACCAAAGACAGACAAATCCAGCGTTATCTGAAAAGGGAAGGAACAGGAATGCCCATGAGCCTGACGATCGGCAGCGTCAAACTTCCCCACGTTCGATCTCAAAAAATGCATCGTATGGCCGGCCAGACCCTGTTAAGGTTCATGTTTTTCTGTTCCTGCATCGCGCCTCTTCCAGCACAGGACAAGCCCAAACAAGAGACTCCAGCTTTCGAGCAGGAGATGAACCGCCTCGTTGAGCCATATCTGAAACAGCGAAGCGAGAAAATGGCTGAGATTAAAACCCGTGCTCAGGCTGAAGCGCGGCAAAAGTATGTTCGCGAGACTCTGCTGCGCATGCTCGGCGGCTTGCCCAATAACCACGATCCGCTCAACGCCCAGGTGGTTGGCACAATTTCTCAAGAGGGCTTCCACATCGAGAAGCTCATCTACGACAGTCTGCCTGGTTATCACGTAACGGCCAACCTTTACTTGCCTTCGAAAGGCAAAGGCCCTTTCCCCGTTGTGATCTACCATGCTGGCCACGCTCCGTTCGGCAAGGCAGAAGCGGCGTTTGGCTTCGCTCCTAATCTAGCTCTCAATGGCATAGCCGTCCTTGCCTACGATCCGCTAGGCGCAGGTGAGCGTTTACAGGCGATGAATCCTGAAACAGGCAAGTCCTGGGCCGGTCCCGATGAACATTCGCAGGCGCAAATTCCCATCTCCCTGATCGGCGATCACGTCTCCCGCTACATGGTCTGGGATGCAATGCGTGGCATCGATTACCTGAGCACACGTCCCGATATCGATGCGCACAACATCGGCTCGTTTGGTTGTTCAGGCGGCGGCACATTGTCTGCATATCTCACTGCGCTGGATGAGCGTGTCAAAGCTGGTGTCGTTGCCTGTTACCTCACATCGTACGAGGAACTGAACAAAGGCATCGGCCCCCAGGATGGCGAGCAGGTCATTCCGGACTTCGTCAAGAACGGTCTGGATTTCTCCGATCTCGTCGAGCTTGCCGCACCACGCGGTTACGCAATGGTTGCCACAACAGAAGACATGTTTCCCTTCGCTGGAGCGAGCGCGGCTCATGACGAGGCAGCTCGTTTTTATTCTCTATATGGAGCAGTCGACAACCTTCAGTGGTTCACCGGGCCCGGTGGACACGGCGCTATTCTTCCTCTCATGCCGAAGATGATTTCGTTCTTCGAGCATTGGTTGTTGCATACGGATAATCCTCCGCCCGAGATGGTGAAGCTGCCATTCCCCAAGTTTCAGGAATATAACTGCACTACAACAGGGCAGGTGACCACCACTCTTTCCGGCCGAACCATCTATCAGATCAATCGCGAACGGGCGAATGCCATCCTGCCTAAGAAAACAGCCGTCTCTTCCAGCGCCTCGTTGAAGGCTTTACAGAGTCATCTCAAGGCAGAGATTCCAGCAATCACCGGAATGAACACCGCGCAGCAATCCTCACCTGTAATCACAGTTACCGCAAAGGAACAGCGGTCAGGCTATCGCATCGAGACTGTTGTCTTTCACAGCCGATACAACATGGACCTTCCCGCCAGGCTCGCCCTTCCCGATAGCGCAGGCCCCAGACCGGCGCTGCTCATAACAAGCGAGCGCCCAATCGCAGATCTCACAGGCGCGGACAGCGATTTCGATCGAGCGGCTAAGTCCGGCAATGTCGTGCTTGCTATGACGCCGCTCCCGTGGCCGCCCAGCCCCGATCAACCGCGGCCCACCATGGGCACCATGCTGCCCTGGACTTCGCGAGCTCTCATCATTGACAAAACCTTTGTCGGCATGAGAACCGAAGATACGCTCGCCGCAGTGCAATGGCTTGCAACTCAGCATGAAGTGAAACCAAATGAAATCGATGCTTATGCGGATGGTGCCTCAGGTGTCGTGCTCCTCCACGTCGCCGTGCTTGATCTGCGCATCCGCAACATTACGATCGAGAACGCGCTCAGCACATTCAATTCAATTGTAGATGTGCCGATCCATCGCAATGTTGCCGAGTCCGTAATTCCCGGTGTTCTCCTGCACTATGATCTCGATGACCTGATGATTGCGATCGCGCCGCGTAGGATTTCGATTGTCAATCCAGTGGACGGAGCGGGCAGCGCGCTGACAAAGGCTGCATTCCAGGATCAGCTGGCGCGAGTCTACGCAACAGATCGATCGCTCAAGCTGGAGAATCGAATAACGTTCTCAACAAGGGTCTCAGGTGAGCCACTTCCAATTCTGTACTCCAGCGTAGTGAAGTAAATCTCAGCTCAACAATATGGTTTGATTCGGTTTGAGTTGTATATGTTGATGCGGTCTGTCTTTCAGACGCAACTCCACCTCTTGCAAACTCATGCTTACTCCCAATACCGACAGCGGCTTGCCCGAGCCGTCGGTAATCAGACGCACAGTGCCCGCAACCTCGCCAATTTCCCGGCCACCAAGAATCAGCTTGGCCGCGCCATTCTTATACCGCATCTCGGCGGTACCCTTGCGCAAACCCACTTGAAACCGCGCATTCGCTGCAACCGGACTATCCGCGCGAATGTTCCATTGAAGCTGTCCGTTTTCTTCCCGTACCCCAGCAAGCCTCCACGTGAAGTCGTATAAAACCAGACAGGCCGGTGAGTAGTTAGGCAAGTCTCCCTTGGTAAACGTGCCAGCGATTGGATCGAGTTGCTGTCGAAAGCTGGTGTCGCGCTGCAACGCTTCGCACCATTGCTCCATCAGATGAGCGAATTCAGCCGAGCGCCCGTAGTGGTCCATCCAGCGCCCTGCACGCAATGCAGTCAGTGCCTGCGATGCGCCTCCCCATGAGTTATGCGGCAGACGATGAACAAACAACGGATCATCCAAAGCGACCGACGGGAAAGGGAACTGAGGCCAGAAGGCCCGCGCATTCCCGAGCTGCCGCGCCCACATTTCATCAAAGGTCTTTTGATCCACGACGTGTTCGCCACAAATGCGCGTGAGAATATCCGACCGCACCTTGACGAATTGATCGTCCGCATCCACGTCATAAAACGTAGCGTCCTCCGATGAATAAAGCCGCTTCAGAATAAGCTTGCGCATCCCCACGGCGCGCTCCCGCCACATATCGGCTTCGTTCCTTTTGCCCAGCACATCCGCCATCGAGGCCAATGCCAGGCGTCCACCATAGACCGTCGCAGACAAATCAGGACAAAGCCTCGGCATCTTTGAGCCCGGCGCATAACGTTTCGCATCAGCATCAGGACATCGCACTGGAACGCCCGTCCACCGCGGACTGTTATCCATGCCCGTATCGTAGGTACAAAAGCCTTCAACCAGGCCTGTGCCGCGAGTGTTGCGATAGCGCACCAGCCACGCATCCCATCGCGAGCAAGCGTTATAAGCCGCTTCCAGCAATTCACCATCACCAGTCGCTGAGGCCAGTTCCCACGCAGTCGCAGCGATCGGCACAACCATTTGAATCTGCCCGAAACCAGCCTCCGTGCGCTTGTTGTTGGCTGGCAGTTGTCCGTCAGGCCGTTGCAGGTCAAAAAATGTCATGTGGCCGTTGCGAGCTGCATCTGGACGAAAATACCGATAGACCAGCGCTTCATGCGGCCCACACTCCTGCCAAATGCCGCCGTACTCAGACCCTTCAATCAGTACCGGTCCAGAAAATCGCGGCATCACCTGGACATTGGCCGCCAGCACTCCAATCGCTTTCTCGTAAACTTTCTGCCAGCGTTGATTGTCAGTCGAAAACACCGGAGCAGTTGCACCGGCATCGCCCGCCCCCATCGCCACTCGACTGAACAACGCGTTCGCCGCTACGAACTCAAGACCGTTCTTCAGAAAAGTCCGTCGTCGCACGCAGCCTCCAAAACTTGAGAGTGAATTGAGATCTGAAGCAGCAAGTTCGCCACACGTATCTTGTCATAGCGTTGTTCCATGATATCGAACGGCGAAACCACCCGGCATTGCGCTCAAAACAAACCAGATGGCCGCCTAATGCAATGGCATGCTAATCTGTGCTTGGTACCCCCATCCGGTTTCACAAAACCGAAAGCTGCAGAATAGTCTGCTGGGGTCACAGCTGTTTTTCGCCCATCCTGCGCATGCTCTTTATTCCAGTCAGCAAGCGCGACACTTATCACCGAGACTCACCAGGATGTTCGGGAAGGCGGTGAAAATCCGCCACTGCCCCGCAACTGTGAGCGCACCCTCAAGGCTTTTCGTCGTTTCGACAGATAGCCAGCAGGGAATCCGGCCAAAAGCCACTGGGACGACCCTTATAGGGAATACCCGGGAAGGCGGTTCGGAAAGGCGCAAGTCAGGAGACCGGTCCTTGGTGCACCACCCGCTTCTTGTCCCGAGGGGGACTGAGGATTCGAATGCCTTTTTCTACCAGCCTTTCAAGTCTGTTCACCTGCACGCGTTTAGCGTTCCAGCTCGCCTTCCTGCCCGTTTTCCTGCTCGTTATCGCCGTTGCCGAGGCTAATGCCGGCGTCATCCACGGCACAGTCACAGACACCACTGGCGCTACCGTCAAGGGTGCCACCATCGTTCTCATGAGCGGTGGTAAATACGTCTCAACGACGATCTCTACAGCTAACGGAGGATTCCAGTTCTCCACTGGCCGCGAAGGTCGCTTTGCCCTCGTTATCACCGCAGAGAACTTTCGCCCTCTCGATACACCCACTTTCTATGCCGGCGTAGCCGATGATATAGAACGCAACCTGGTCTTGGAACTCGAGTGGGTGCGTCAGTCCATCGTCGTCACCGCCACTGGAACCCCGATTCCGCAGGAGCAGGCCAGTGCTGAAACCAGCGTCTTCGCTCCGCTCGACCTCGCGCGCCGTGAAGACTTCGTCAGCGTTCTCCGCCTGCAGCCAGGCGCCGTCGTCGTTCAGGCCGGTCAGCGCGGCGCGCAGACGTCGCTCTTCATCCGTGGTGGAGACTCGAACGCGTCCGAGTTTCTCTTCGACGGCGCAGATGTCGATGAGATCGGTGGCATCTTTGACTTTGGCAACACCTCCACTACTGGAGTCGACAGCGTCGAAGTCTATCGTGGCCCCAACAGCAGCCTCTATGGAGCCGATGCGGCCAGCGGCGTCATCAGCTTCAACACTCCGCATGGCATTGCCAACTCGCCTCAGCTCCTATTCAACGGCGACCTCGGCAACTACCGCACCGCGCGCAATCAGCTTGAACTGGCCGGCAGTCACAAGCGCCTTGACTACTACGGCGCATACTCGTGGCTGCAGTCTCAAAACGATCTGCCCATGGACCGCTATCATCTCGGCTCGAGTGCAGCGAACATCGGATGGCAGCCGATCCCCAAGCTGCAACTACGCGGCATCGCACACTACGGCGTTGCAGCCACCGGCGTACCCAATGCCTGGGACTTCTATCGCATCGCCGACGATCGCAAGCAGAGCGACCAGAACCTCTACGTCAGCGCTTCTCTGGACTATCAACTCACTCCCGACTTTCACAATCAGGTCCGCTACGGCGCAGCCCGCAAGCGCGAGCAATCCATGCAGTGGTACCCCGCTGGCATCTGTATCCCCGCGGGCAGTTGCGATCTGCCCGTGGGCTCAGAAGGGGCAGGGAACTGGTATGGCGAAGACGTAACCATTCGCGGAGCCAATGGAACGCAGGTCGTCGGCCAGGCTCTGCTCAACTACTCAACGGCCAACTACTCCATCTATCCCAATCGCCTTGACCTCGTGAACAATCGTGATCAGGTCAACTACCAGGGAGATATCCATTTCACCCCACACCTGGTAGGTCTCATCGGCTTCCGCTATGAAAACGAGCGCGGCGTCGAACGCGAGCCTGTCTACTTTCTCGACGAAGCAGCCGAACGCAACAACTACGACTACCTGGCTCAGGTCCACGGAGATTTCAAGGGCCGCTTCTTCTACACACTCGGCGGCAGCCTGCAGCGGTACACAGTCATCGGTACTCAGACTTCACCACGCGCCGGCTTCTCCTACTACCTCTTCAAGCCTCGCCCCGGCATCTTCAATGGAACGCGTATCAGCTTCAACTTCGCAGATGCCGTGCGCGAGCCCACTCTGGCAGACCAGACTGGTTCGCTTTACACCTTCCTACAAAACAACGGTGGCCAGGACACTATCGACCAGCTGCATATTCCGCAGCTCCAAGCTCCGACAGCCCGTACTTTCGAGGGCGGAGTTCAACAGGGCTTTCTCCGCGACCGCATCGTCTTCCACGCCAACTTCTTTCACAATCAGTTCGGCCGTCAGATTGAAAATGTCGGCGCGGGCCTGATCCCTGAACTTCTGCCCAATCTGACTCCCGAAGAACAAGAGCAGCTTCAGGCCTTTCTCAACAACAACGGCGCATTTTCTTTGGCCATCAACTCACAGGCTTTTCGCGCACTGGGTTTCGAGACAACAGTAGAGGGAGGCATCGGTCGCAGCTTCTTTGCTCGTGGCGGATACACCTATCTCGACACCGTCGTCCAGCGCTCCTTCTCCAGCGATAACGAGGCGCTTCTCGGCGGTTATGCACCCACCTACGACGGCATCCCGATCGGCATCTACTCGCCGTTGAAGGGAGCACGGCCCTTCCGTCGTCCTCCGCACACCGGTTTCATCACCGGCAGCTACGTAAAGAATCAATGGACGGTTGTCTCCACCGCCGCCTTTGTCAGCCGTAGCGACGACTCGACCTTCCTCGGCTATTCCGATATCAACCAGGGCAACTCACTGCTGCTGCCCAATCGCAATCTCGACTACGCTTACGCCAAGATTGACTTCGGCGGCAGCTACCAGATCCGGCCGCGCATTGCCGTCTACGGACAGGCAGAGAACCTGACCAACAACCAGCACATTGGCCCGATCGGCTATCCCAGCCTGCCGTTCAACTTCCGTCTCGGCCTTCGCGTCATGGTTGGCAAAACCGCAGAAAAGTAGTCGCGCAACTCCCAATGCAGACGTCCTCCCGTGCCTGTTCGGTATCCCCGGCTGAATCCGCCGGGGATAGGATTTGTCCAACGTCGCCTGCGTAAGTCCTATAGCCGACATTCCGCTTTTTAAAATCATCGATCCCATTTCTGCGAGGCTCTCGAGAGTTACCAGCGAGATAACGGCAATAATATCTCTGACTCATCAAGTCTCGGAGGTGCGCTATGATTAAGGCCCCTTCCGAGGTGAAAGATATGGCTGATGCAGTTAACTTGGACGCGCTCATGATGCGCGAACAGTTTGATAGTGAGGACGGTGCAGCAGCAGGTCAAAGTGGGAAAAATCATGTAGGCAAGACCGACCTGACAAAAGGCGAGAGTTTTTATATGACTCTACGAAAGCCCGATTTCCAAAGGGAAACCGCCGCGTGGAGTCCAGATGCAGTGTGCAGATTTCTTGCCTCATTCATCGATGGAGATTTGATTCCTGCCGTCATCTGCTGGCAATCAGCTTCACGGCTAACCTTCGTGATTGACGGAGCACATCGACTGAGCGCCGTCATTGGTTGGCTCTTAGATGACTACGGCGCGGGTGACGAATCGATCAAATTCTATAACAATAGAATTCCTCTAAATCAGAGGGTGATCCACGAGAAAACAAAGGCTCAAGTTGATAAGGAAATCGGCTCGTATAAAGACATCATGGCTGAAACGCAAAATCCGAATTCTAATCCTAAACTCTCTGCACGAGCACGATCCTTGGGGAACGCAACAATTCCTCTTCTGTGGGTTCCAGGGAATGACTCGGAGAAAGCTGAACGCGCATTCTTGACGATCAATCAATCTGCCGTCGAAATTGATCCAACCGAATTTACTATCCTCAATTCACGGTCAAAACCTAACGCAATTTCGTCTCGGGCAATTGTCAGGAATGGAACAGGCTATCGCTATTGGAAGGGATTCTCAATCGGTGGGCAACACAAGGTAGAGAGCACTGGAAAGTCTATTTACTCGGCCCTGTACAGCCCGCCATTGGACCCGCCTATTCGGACTACTGATTTGCCAATTGCCGGTCACGGATATGGGAGCCAAACTCTTCCATTGATCTTTGACTTCGTGAATATCGCTAATAATATTCCAGTAGTCGATACATCGAAGAAGAGCAAGCGCAGTTTTGAGGTGATAAAAGAAGAGCCGAATGAAGAGGCTACGATTAGTTGTCTTGCCAAGACCCAAAAAATGACACATAAGCTGACCGGGACTGATCCCGCATCTCTTGGTCTACACCCAGCCGTGTATTTCTACGCGCCTAATTCGAGACATCAACCCACCACTGTCTTGGCAATTGCAGCGTTTTTGAAGGAACTTGAGACTAAGAATTTGTTCTTAAAGTTCACCGAAGTTCGTGCAACGTTCGAGACTTTCTTGATTGAGCACAAGATGTACGTGAATCAACTGACGATCAAACATGGCAGCATGGCGAAAGGATTTCGCTCCATCAAAGACCTCTATATGTTCGTATTTGAGAGACTAATGGAGGGAGATTCGCCCGAAAAAATCGAGGAGGGGCTGCGGAATCACGATAAATTCCAAACTCTCGTGAAGGAACGCCCGATACTGACGAAGCAGAGCAAGGAGTTTTCGAGAGCAGTAAAAGACACTATTGTTATCTCTGATGTACTTGCCAACGCTTCATTGTGCGACCTATGCCACGCTCGAATAGACCTCAAATCTATACATGTGGATCACATACAAGATCGCAGTAAGGGCGGCTTAGGTACCGCGGATAACGCGCGCTTACTTCACCCTTATTGTGACAGTACCTACAAATATTATTTGGAGAAAAAGGGGAAGGGTTTATCAACTTAAAGAGTGAAATATTCCGCTCAATACACGGCGTTCACCAAAGTAGTGGACGCCGTTTTGTCTGTGCCCCGCGAAAAGATGCAGCGCCGTGAAGCGGCATCTCGCGCCCGGGCAGACTCCAATCCCCAAAAGCGCGGTCCCAAGAAGGGAACGAAGCGGAAAGTTAAACCTTCCGCTATCCCCGTCCTTGACACTTCCCCTCTCGCTTAGAAAGCGTCCGTTTTTTTTAAGTCCTTCCTAGTCGAACCTGCATACGTCAAACGCTTGCCGACAATCTGCGTAACCGCGAATGCAAAACGATCTGCATCGGTGAGCGGATTATCCTTCGTTGCCCGGTTGTTGTATCGAAAAACCTGCTCTCAACGTAGCGGTCCAAGTGGAACGGCTCAACTGCGATAAACGTTCCCTTGAGTCCGCGTTTCATCAATCCCCAAAAGTTCTCGATTCCCTGAGTATGAACCTGAGTATGAATCTGACCGCGCACGTACTCTTGAGCGGCCAGATTGTCGTATCTCACGGCACAGTCAGTGTTAACTTGTTGAATTTATTTTACTTACATCTATAAGTAGCATATCTAACAGCCCACCCGAATGGTCGCAGGTTTAATTGTTAAAAGATATTCACATTTAAGAAGCACTGCCCTAACAAACTAAGGCCCTTTTAGCATGCATCCTATAGAAGGCACATAAGATGTGTTGCCCTGTAAAACTTCTCAGGAGACTGTGACTGCCTTTAGCGCATAAATTGAAGTTTGGTGTGAACTGACTGTGTGTTGTCGTGTAACTCTCTCTTGTTCTTTCTGATAACTATCTTTTCACAGTCTGGATTGAGGTGCAGAAAGACGCGAAGCTAATCTGCGGCCTATCCCTGTCCTGCTAGCTCTCCAACACCAGGCATCGCGAATCATCGTAGAGTCCGGAACGATAGAAGCCTCTCCCGAGGCAGTCTCTGGACCTTGGTCTGTGCGTCTATGGCGTTACTTTTTCCGGGACTTGGCGAAGTAGAACCAACCTATTTGGAGGCTTGTTATGTCGCAATTTCCCCGACGCATTAGCGCCATTACGCTAGTGTGTTTTACCCTGGCACTTATGTTGCTGTGCAACGTTGTCAACGCTCAGACCGCGGTTGACGGCGCGATCGGCGGCACAGTGCTGGACACCTCGGGAGCCGTCGTTCCGAACGCAAGCGTAACTGTCCACAACAACGGAACCAACGCCGAGCAGACCGCAGTCGCTGACGCTTCGGGCTACTTCCGGGTCATTCATCTCGTGCCCGGTGCGTACAACGTCACCATCACGGCTCAGGGCTTCGATACCTTCAAGTCCATCGACCTCACTGTTCAGGTCGGACTGCTCACCGACGTGCAGGCACAGCTCAAAGTAGGCAACTCCACTGAAACTGTCGAAGTTACCGGTGAAGCGCCGCTGGTCAACACCACGTCGCCCGACTTCGCCGGCGTAGTCGATCAGCGCGTGCTCCACGACCTGCCGGAGAACAACTACCGCTGGTCTGCCTTTGCGCTGCTTACGCCCGGTGTTGTCAACGATTCCAACGGCTTTGGCCTGCTCAGCTTTCGCGGGCAGAGCACGCTGCTGAACAACGTCACCATCGATGGCACAGACGACAATCAGGCCTACTTCTCTGAAGAACGTGGCCGTACACGCGCCGGATACTCCACCATCAAAGAAGCCGTGCAGGAGTTCCAGGTCAACACCTCAAACTACTCGGTTGAATATGGCCGCTCGGCAGGTGGCATCGTCAACTCGGTGACCAAGAGCGGCAGCAACAGCTTCCACGGCACCGGCTACTTCTATGACCGCGACAGCGAGTGGAACGCCACCAACGGCTATGTGACCCATCCCGTTGAAACGGCTCCGAATCAATTTTCTGTCGTCGCATTCAAGCCCACCGACCTGCGCCGTCAATATGGCTTTGGCGTCGGCGGACCAATCTGGAAGGACAGGATCTTCTTCTTCGTGGCAGCCGATCGCTTCTACCACGATTTTCCGGGCGCTGCCACCATCACAGGCGCCGCCGCTAACAGCAATTTCTACACCCCGCCGGATGCTTCTCTTCCTGCCGGAAAGAAATGCGGAACGACGACAGGCGCAGCGGCGCCCAACTATCCTGACGCGCAGGTTTGCCAGTTCGCCAAGGACACCGGCATGGTGAATTCCGACGGCTCATATCAGGCAAGTGCGGTACCCCTCTACTCAGACGTCATCGACGGTCTGACATCCATGCTCGGAGAAACTCCGCGCACCGGCGATCAAACCCTCTACTTCCCCAAGATCGACTGGCAGGTCAACCAGAAGAATCACGTTTCAGTTGAAGCCAATCGCATGCGCTGGACCTCGCCGGCCGGTATTCAAACTGCCCCGGCAGTCGCATACGGCATGGCAAGCTTCGGCAACGACTATGTGCGCGACAACTGGATCGTAGGCAAACTCGACTCCTTCTTCACCTCATCGCTCAGCAACGAAGTGCGCTATATGTACGGACGCGACTTCGAGTTTGAAAGCAATCAATCACCCACAGCCTACGAGCAGAACAACTTGCTGACCAATGGCAGCTATACCAACCCGCTCGGTCTTCCCCCCAACATCTTCCTCAGCGGTTTCTTCCAGTTCGGTACGCCTCAGTTCCTCAATCGTGCTGCTCTGCCCGATGAGCGTCGCTGGCAGATTTCCGACACAGTGAACTGGGCTCATGGCAACCACAACATCAAGTTTGGTGAAGACTACATCCACACCAATGACCTGATTTCCAACCTCTTTAACCAATATGCTGGTTACTCCTACACTGGCGGTACGCCGCTCGGCAACTACGCCGCCGACCTGTATCTCTCCACCAATCCCGTCGCCGGCAAGAAGGCGCAGAACTATAACACCTTCAACCAGGGCATCGGCGTTGCAGGTCTGGAGTTCACCACCAGCGACTACGCTGTTTTCGTTCAGGATGAATGGAAGGTCAACCCGAGACTCAGCTTCACGCTCGGCCTGCGATGGGAGTTTGAGCAGTTCCCCGATGCGCAGCTTCCGAACGCGCTGCTGCCTCAGACCTCAAAACTCAACACCTTCGCCGGCAACGTTGCTCCTCGCGTGGGCTTTGCCTATGACGTCTACGGTGGTGGAAAGACCATCCTCCGCGGCGGCTACGGCATGTTCTTTGCCCGCGCCATTAACTCCACCCTCTACCAGGCTCTGATCGGAACCGGCGCTCCCGGCAGCCAGGTCAATCCGAACCTCTTCCCCGGTGGTGCATGCTCCCCTGTCTTCCCGCAGGTGGTTGCTCCGGCGGATGACGCTACCTGCCTCGGCGGCGCCAGCGGCAATGCCACGGCATACTACCTTGACAGCAACTTCAAGGTCCCTCAGATCCATCAGGCCGACCTGACAGTGGAGCAGCAGATTGGCTCTCACGATCTCTTCAGCCTCTCCTGGCTTGGATCATGGGGTCGCAGACTGCCTAACTTTGTCGACACCAACCTGCCTGCTCCCACGCAGCTCGCCTTCACTGTCAATGACCCGAACCAGGCTGGCCCGCTTGCCAACAACACGCAGATTCTCGCGAATGTCTACTTCTACGACACCGCCAACGCCAATCACCGTCCTAACCCCAACTTCAGTTCGATCACTGACATCTTCAGCGGTGTCAATTCCAACTACGAAGCGCTGGTTGCCGCCTTCAAGCATCAGCTCTCTCACCATGTCTCCTTCGACGCCAACTACACATGGTCGCACGCTCTCGACTTTGGCGAGAACAACACCACCGGCGCGAGCGCGACAGCAATGCTTGATCCCGCCAATATCAGGAACGACTACGGCAACTCGAACCAGAACGTGCCGAGCCGTCTTGTCATCTATACGATCGTAGAATCGCCTTGGCATGTTCACGGACCGCTGGGCTACCTCGTCAACAACTACCAGGTTGCTCCCAGCTTCCAGACGCAGAGTGGTCTTCCGTACTCAGCAAACATCAGCGGCGCGCAATCCAAGCTCTTCCTGACGCCGGGTGAACCTGCGCAGGCCTCGATCATCAGCACCAGCTCCTTCAACGGATCTGGCGGCTCTAACCGCATTCCTGTGCTTGACCGCAATGACTTCACTCAGCCCAAGACCTGGAACATCGATCTCAGGCTTTCCAAGCGAGTGATGATCCACGAGCGTTATGGCCTGGAGTTCCTCGGCGAAGCCTTCAACCTCGCCAACCACCAGAACGTGACGTCCGTCGGAACAACGGCCTACACGGTCTCCACAACGGACGCAGCCAACCCGAACACCAACGAGTTCGTGCCATTCACCAGCACGCCCTTCGGTTCCATCACCGGTACCAACAACAGCAACTTCGCCTACAACGTCCGTCAGATTCAGTTAGGGCTGCGTCTGCAGTTCTAACCTGACCTCAAGCAGCAAGAGACTCGGCGGCCCGCTTCATCCAAGGCCGCCGAATCTTTTTGCATTCTTCAACAGGAGCGAACTCAATACAATCGTCCCAATGGGACAGCCCGTGGATCGCTTAAGATTAGATCGTCTCAGATCAGACCGCCTCAGAATCGTTCCCCCTCACGCCTTATAGACGGTCTTGCCGCTGACCACCGTCTGAACAACCTTGATGTCTTTTATCTTTTCGTGGGCGACTATATGTGGGTCGTCGGCGAGCACAACAAAGTCGGCCACCTTGCCCGCTGTGATTGACCCTTTGATCTTCTCCTCGCGCGAGTTGTATGCGCCATTGATCGTGTTGACGCGAATGGCTTCTTCTACAGTGATGCGCTGGTTCGCTCCCCATGTCTCGCCATTCCAGCCAGTGCGCGTGACCATTCCCTGAATAGCCATCAGCGGCGAGAAGGGACCGGGGCTGAAATCCGAACCCGCAGCGGGAGTGACGCCTGCATCGATCAGGCTGCGGTACGGTGACATGTGCTTCATCAGTTCCTCGCCGTAAAAGTGAAACTTGTCCGCGTTGTAGTACGCATACGTGCCGAATTCAGCCGGAACCGCGTCAATAGCCTTCATCCGAGCAATGAGGCTGTCGTTGAGCAGACTGCAATGTGTAATCTTGGGCCGGCAGTCGGCACGCGGATACAACTTGAGCGCGCGCTCATAAGCCGTAAGCACTCGATCGATCGCAACATCGCCGTTCGCATGGCAATTCACCCGGATGCCCGCACGATGCACGCGCTCGGTCCATGTGTTCAAATCATCTTGCGTCTCCGTCAGGTTGCCCTGGTACGGAGGTGTGATGTCTTTATACGGTGTGCTGATAGCCATGGTGCGCTCTGAGAATGAGCCATCCACTGTATGTTCTGCTGTTGCACCAAGCGCGATGAACTCGTCCCCAAAACCGCTCTCAATACCATTCGCAATCATGGCCTCAAGCAGCTCTCCCGTGGGCTCATAACTGACACGGTGGAGCAGCTTGCCATTCACGCGCTGCTCCTGCATTGCGGTTAAAACACCGGGTTCGTTGTGGTGAACGCTGGTCAGTCCATACTGGACGAACTTCTGCGAAATGAAAGCCACGCCCTCAAGCACGCGCCTGTTTTTCTCAGCCGGATCGAAGCTCTGCTGCAAGCCGGCCTTATTGATTGAAGCCATGGCAAGGTCAGTGACACGGCCGTTCAACTCACCTTTATCGTCCTTGTCAAAGGTGCCGCCAAAAGGGTTGGGCGTATTCTTTGTAACCCCCGCCATCTGAAAAGCTTTGCTGTTATAGAACGCCGTATGACCGCCGCGATGATGTACCGCAACCGGGTGTTCTGTTGAGACCTTGTCAAGATCATGCACATTCAGCGGACGCTTATCGTTCACCTTGGTATCGTCGTGGAAGTAGCCTTCAACCCATGTACCGGGAGGCAGAGTGCGAGCGCGTGCCTGCAGCTTTTCTACGATGCTGTCGATAGTAACGAACTCAACATCGTAGGGATTGCCGACGAGCACATCGTAGAGCAGACCCTCGCCACGCCCATGATTGTGAGTGTCAATAAAGCCCGGCACAACTGTCATACCCTTGGCATCGTAAGTTTGAGTCCTCTTGCCCGCCAGCCCTTTGATCTCAGGTGAGGTGCCGACCGCAATGAACCTGCCGTTCTTGACAGCAAATGCCTCTGCTCTCGGCACACGAGCGTCAACGGTATAAACCTTCGCGTTGAAGACAATGAGATCAGCATCTTTGGGTCGGAAGTCGGACTCTTCCGCGCGAGCGCTGACGCTGATGAATCCAGCAAATCCGGCCGCGCCGAGGGTGATAAATTCACGACGATTGAGAGAGCCAGGGCGATACATCATCGTTCGTCATCCTCCATCGGTACTCCGCCGTAGGCCAACAAGTATTTGGCGTCGGTTCATGCACAAATTCCTACTATGGTCGTCTTCATGCACTTATGGAGTGTTCGCAGATACTACGCCGATCCGGATGGTGCGTCAAAGTGAGCCCGGCAGTCTCCGGCAGACTTTGTCCGGTCCAGGTCACATGCTCAATCTCTTCAAAGCAGTTTTGATTACAAAATTTATGAATACAGACAGAAGCGCCTACTTCGCAGCCCGCACCGCGTTAACCGCGTCCTGATAGATTTTGTTCCGCTGCTCAAATCGGCCATGGGCCCTGGTCACATACCGCACCGTGAGATCCACACCGGTGGCGGAGGGCCGCAAATTAACCGATGGCTGTGCTGAGAACTGGGCAAGTCCACGCGAGTTTGAAGATTGCCGCCACTCCTTCTCCGCCTGCATTGCATCATCGTGAGTAGCAGAAGCAACAGCGGCTGCCACTCGCTCAATAGCTTCCTGCGTGCTCTCGTCCTGCGGCACCGTGACCGTCAACTCATCCCACATCCATTGCCCGGCAGTTGAGAAGTTGAAGAACTTGCCGCTGATCGCAAACTTGTTGTTGAACGAAACGCGCCGTCCGGTCGGATGTCCATTTGCAGTCCAGTTGCCAGTCTCCAGAATCGCTGTACGAAACAATCCAATCTCGACTACTTCGCCTACCACGCCATCAATCTCAACCACATCCCCCACCGCAACGCCACTCTTGCCCATCAGAATGAACCAGCCTACAAATCCAAGGATGAAATCCTGCAGTGCGATCGTCAGGCCTGCCGTCGCCAACCCGACGGCAGTCGATAACTGATTGGGCATCCCAAACACCACAAGCAGAATGTTTATCAGCGCAAGCACCTGGATCGCGAGCCGGAAAATCCTGCTCAACGTATGCATTCTCCGCCGATCCAGCAGGTCCCGTTCCGTGAGTCGTCTGACACCGGCATTCAGCAAAATGGCGGCTATCAGGATCACTGCAATCCACATCACCTGCACCAGAACTAGTCGCTGGACAGTCCCGTGTTGCAGCGCAACCTGCGCGGCCCATTTGTCGTACACACCCGCCAGTCGCGTCTCATTCTCCATGCGGTCGTCGTAGATACTCATCAACTGCCGCTGTAGATCCTGGCGTTTCAACCCCGCAACGCGTTTCGCCGCATTGTCATCCGACGCACTGGATGGAGCTTTCGCCAATGCCTCCAGCTTGTCGTGCTCTACGCTGAACTGCGCTGCAGCCTGCAACGCAGCCGCTTTCGCGTTCAATAACAGTGCACGCCGTTCATTTTGCCGGCGCCACCCACCAATCAATCCCGCCAAAGTGCGATAGCGTTTCACCGCCACCACGGCAGCCTCGCCGGTCGCCTGCGCAGCGTCAAAGCGTTTCATGTCGGCTTCGCGCGCC
>Ga0206933_1077_pt1 | contig 20912 bp, 18 predicted proteins | sample Alteio_BWOrgHeat_15_FD_152937 | JGI IMG/M metagenome (GOLD analysis project Ga0206933, IMG submission 152937) | Enriched cells from forest soil in Barre Woods Harvard Forest LTER site, Petersham, Massachusetts, United States -... | ecosystem: Environmental > Terrestrial > Soil > Temperate forest >... | reverse complement strand
CGGGGTTAATGCGGGTGCCTCTCCCTTCGGGATGCTCCCCATGGATGGGGAGTAGTCCGGGCTGCGCCGGGAGCGCAGCCGGTAGAGGTCGGCGCGGAGCGCCGGGTGAGGGACCGAGCTTCGCCGGTCAACGGGGGCTGATTTGAGGCAACTTGCTTCTTAGTCCTGCATTTAACCTCGCCGAAGTGTCTTTATTGCTTCACGAGGCCAAAGTAGATTTGTTTTTTAACGTGCCTACGGATAGGTCGTTGCTTTGATCAGGGAGAGATGGCTTGGCGCGATTTGCCGATGATGATGTGGCCCGCTTCTGGGCGGCGATGCAGGAAGAATTTGCCAAGGTTGCGCGGTATACGCGTGGTGACTACAAGCTGGAAAGTGTTCAGGCCGAGGCATGGTTGATCATTGCTGACCTGCGTGAGCAGGGAGTTGAGCTTGATTTGAGCTGCCCTGAGCATCAGCAAATGGTTTGGCATTTGGTGCGTAAAAAGGTCAATGAGTATCTGGTGAGTGGCCGCATTCTTCGTTATGCAGCCAGACTTGACCATGCTCTTGGTGATGATCCGGACAGTTCGGGTACGCTCGCTGATACGGTGGCTTCTGCGGATAGCTGGGAGCCATTGCCGGAGCTGTTGAGGGCAGAAGAGCCGGTCAAGCCCGAGATTCAATACAGCGTGTCCAGCTCGCTGGCGGCGGCTTATGTGCATCTGCTGCGCCGTTTGGATAACGATATGGGCAGACTGGCTGCCTACCTGCTGATTTCATTGAGCCATTGCTATCGGTGTTGCAAGAGGGCTCGCGATCTGGCTGAGTTTCAGAATGTGTTGCCCGATCCTGTGTCTGTGGATGGTGTGGAGTCTCTACCTCGACCCTGGAGAGCGTTTCGTGTCGAACGGGTGCCTGTGCAGCTAAGTCTTGATCTGGGGGAGGAGCCCTTGCTAATGCCTGCTCTGGCGGCCTGAGCCGTTTTGACATGGCCGGTTATGTAAACCCCGCCCACAAAAAAACCGGCCAAAAGGCCGGTTTTTCATTCACACACGCGAACCGCGTCGATCAATCAGGCAAGAGCCTTGATCTGGGCGTTCAGGCGGCTCTTGTGGCGAGCAGCCTTGTTCTTGTGGATGATGCCCTTGTCAGCGATACGGTCGATGATGGGCACGGCAGTCGTGTAGGCGGCCTGGGCATTGGCCTTGTCGCCGGTGGCGATGGCGTTCACGACCTTCTTGATGTAAGTACGCACCATGGAACGCAGGCTGGCATTATGCAGGCGCTGGTTGTCGTTCTGGCGGGCACGCTTCTTGGCTTGTGCAGAGTTTGCCACGGGGCGACTCCTAAAATTTAACGGTAAAGGGTGCTTGGGCAATTCACCCAAAATCAGGGGCGCAATTCTGCCTACGCAGACCCGTGAAGTCAACGGGTAAGGGGCTGCCAATCATCATTTGCTGGTGATCCCGGCCGGCATTCTATGGCCCTTGGGGGGCTTTCCCGCTACCATCGCGGGCTTTCCTGGCTCTGGTGCTTCAATAATGTCGGTTGCAACACCCCCTCCTGACGCTCGCAGTACACCGGTCAAGCGTGGCCTGTGGCGGTCCACCCTGGTGGTGAGCGCCATGACCATGCTCTCGCGCATTGCCGGGCTGGTGCGCGACATGGTCTACCTGAACCTGTTTGGCGCCAATGCACTCATGGACACCTTCCTGGTGGCCTTCAAGATTCCCAACTTCCTGCGCCGGCTGTTTGCCGAAGGGGCGTTCTCGCAGGCCTTTGTGCCGGTGCTCTCGGAGTACAAGGCGCAGCGCGGCGACGAGGCGGTAAAAGACCTGGTGGACCGGGTGGCGGGTACGCTGGGGCTGGTGCTGAGCGTGGTCAGCGCGCTGGCCATGGTCGCTTCGCCGCTGGTGATCTGGCTGTTTGCGCCGGGTTTCCATAAAGACCCGCTGAAGTTCCAGCTGGCGAGCGATATGCTGCGCCTGACTTTCCCGTATATCCTGTTGATTTCATTGACGGCGTTTGCCGGGGCCATCCTCAACAGCTATGGCCGCTTTGGCGTGGCGGCATTTACGCCGGTGCTGATGAACGTGGTGATGATCGCCTCGGCCTGGTGGCTGACGCCGCACATGAACCCGCCGGTGATGGGCCTGGCCTGGGGGGTGCTGGTGGCGGGCATTGTGCAGCTGCTCTATCAGGTGCCCTACCTGATGGAGATCGGCATGATGCCGCGCTTCAAGCTGGGGTTCCGTGACGAAGGTGTGAAGCGCATCCTCAACCTGATGATTCCGGCCATCTTTGGGGTGTCGGTGAGCCAGATCAACCTGCTGCTGGACACCATTCTGGCGACCATGCTGATGACCGGCTCGGTGTCCTGGCTCTATGGCGCCGAGCGCCTGACCGAGCTGCCGCTGGGGCTGATCGGCATTGCCGTGGCCACGGTGATCCTGCCCTCGCTCTCCACCAAGCACGCCGAGAAGTCGCTGGACGAGTTTACCGCCATGCTCGACTGGGCGCTGCGCGTGGTGGTGCTGGTGGGCGTGCCGGCCTCGCTGGCGATGATGGTGCTGGCGCAGCCGCTGATCGCCGCGCTCTTCCTGCACGGGGCCTTCACTCCGACCGACGTGGCCAAGACCGCCTCGGCCTTGCAGGCGCTGTCGGGGGGCATTCTGGCGTTCATGATGATCAAGGTGTTTGCGCCCGGCTACTACTCGCGGCAAGACACGAAGACGCCGGTGCGCGTGGGTATCGTTGCCATGGTGGCGAACATGGTCTTCAACCTGATGCTGGTCTGGCACTTCAAGCACGTGGGGCTGGCGGCGGCGAGCACCATGTCGGCCTTTCTGAACGCCGGGCTGCTGTACTGGGGCCTGCACAAGCGCGGGGTGTACCGCATCCGCCGGCACTGGATTCCGATTGCCGGGCGCTACCTGGGGGCGAATGTGGTCATGGTGCTGGTACTGGTGTGGATTACGCCACCGGCGGACTACTGGCTGCATGGGAGCTGGCATTTCAAGGTGCCTTATATCCTGGGGATTTGTGTGGCGGGGATTGCTGCGTATTTTGCGGCGCTGCTGGCGCTGGGGTTCCGGTTCAGTGAGATTCGGCATCATTGAGGGCGCGGCCTGATATAGGGGCTGGCCCTGCTTACAGAGTTGCTTTTTCCCCAGAACTGCTCTCCCTACGGAGCTGATCCCCTCTCCCTCCGCGCCCTCCAGGGATGGAGGGTGTGTCCAAGCCGCGCCGGGAGCGCGGCGGACTGAGAGGGGCAGGGGTGAGGGACGGTGGTGGGCTTGAGAGCTGGCCGTGGTTTGTGGCTCGTTGTTGTTGAGATGGGTGTTTAAGAGCGGGCTGGCGCCCTAGCCACCGCCAGCCGTCAATTTGACCTCGGTCCCTCACCCCTACCCCTCTCCCGGAGGGAGAGGGGACTGCTCCCGATTCGATGAATGTGGTGATTTAACCAGCCTTGGCGATGGGTATCGCTGCGCTCGACCCATCCTGTGGTTCTTCGCCTCAACGATGGGTATCGCTACGCTCCACCCATCCTACGGGGCTGCCCGCAGTTTGGTGCTTACATGATCGAGCGCTGACCAAGGGTGGGCTAGGGCTGCCGGGTGCTTTATACTCCCGCGCTTGTGCCGGCGGGGCGGTGGCCCCACAACAGACGGTTTACTGGCGGCGGCCCCGGGCCTGCCTGCCCCGCAACTGAAGACAGCATGAAACTCATTCGTGGCGTCCATAACCTGCGTCCTGACCGGGGCTCGGTGGTGACCATTGGCAACTTCGACGGGGTGCACCTGGGGCATCAGGTGATCCTGCGCGAGCTGAAGGCGGCAGGTGCGCGCCTGGGCCTGCCCGACGTGGTCATGGTGTTCGAGCCGCAGCCGCAGGAGTTCTTTGCCGGCGACAAGGCGCCGCCACGCCTGATGCACTGGCGCGACAAGATGGATGCCCTGCGTTCCAAGGGCGTGCAGCAGGTGTTCTGCGCCCGCTTCAACGAGGCCTTTCGCGCCCTGAGCGCGCGCGAGTTCGTGCAAAAGCTGCTGGTGGATGGCCTGGGCTGCCGGCACCTGGTGGTGGGCGACGACTTCCGCTTTGGCTGTGACCGCTCCGGCGACTTTGCCTTTTTGCAGGCGGCGGGCGAGGAGTTTGGCTTCAGCGTGAACAACACCACCAGCGTGCTGCTGGGCGGCTTGCGCGTGAGCAGCACGCGTATCCGCGAGGCGGTGCTGGCCGGGCAGTTTGGTGTGGCGCAGGAACTGCTGGGCTCGGCCTTCCGCATCAGCGGCCATGTGATGCACGGTGACAAGATTGGCCGCACGCTAGGCATCCCTACCGCCAATATCGCCCTGCGCCGGCGGGTGTCGCCGCTGGCCGGCATCTACGCGGTGCGCGTGCATGGCCTGGGGCCGGTGCCGCTGTATGGCGCGGCCAATGTGGGCACGCGCCCGGCGGTGAATGGCACCGATAACCGCATCGAGGTACACATCCTCGATTTTGACGGTGATATTTATGGCCGCCGCATCACGGTGGAGTTTTGCGCCAAGCTGCGCGACGAACTGAATTTTCCCTCGCTGGAGGCGCTTACCGACGCCATCCAGAAAGACATCCGCGACACCCGCGCCTATTTCGGCATTTGAGACGCAGACACGATTATGAGCACCGATTACAAGCCGACCCTGAACCTGCCCGACACCGGCTTTGCCATGAAGGCCAACCTGGCCCAGCGCGAGCCGGCCTGGGTGGCCGAGTGGCAGGAAAAGAAGCTCTACGAGCAGATTCGTGAGGCGCGCAAGGGTGCGCCCAAGTTCATCCTGCATGACGGCCCGCCCTATGCGAATGGCGATATTCACCTCGGCCATGCGGTGAACAAGGTGCTCAAGGACATTATCGTCAAGTCGAAGAGCATGGCGGGTTTTGATGCGCCCTATGTGCCGGGCTGGGACTGCCATGGCTTGCCCATCGAGCTGAATGTCGAGAAGAAAGTCGGCAAGGCTGGCGTCAAGGTCAGCCCCAAGGAGTTCCGCCAGCACTGCCGCGACTATGCGCAGTCGCAGGTGGAAAAGCAGCGTACCGATTTCATGCGCTTAGGGATTCTGGGCGACTGGTTCAACCCTTACCTGACCATGAATTACGGGCAGGAGGCAGACATTATCCGCAGCCTGGGGCGCATCGCGCATAACGGGCATTTGCAGAAGGGCTTCAAGCCGGTCAACTGGTGTGTGGACTGCGGCTCGGCGCTGGCCGAGGCCGAGGTGGAGTATTACGACAAGACTTCCGACGCGGTAGATGTCGGTTTTCCGGTGACCAATACCGCGCTGCTGACGCAGGCCTTTGGCATCGCGGATGTTGGCAATCTACCGGTGTTCCTGGTGATCTGGACCACCACGCCCTGGACGCTGCCGGCCAATCACGCGATTTCGGTCAATCCGGCCTTTAATTATGTGCTGGCCAAAATCAATCATGAAGGGCGTGAGCTGGCCATTGTGGTGGCCGAGGCGTTGCTGGAAGCTTGTCTGGCGCGTTATGGCGCTGAGCTGCATGAGGTGCTGGGTGTGGCTACCGGCGCGGCCATCGCCAATTTCGTCGCGGTCAACGAGCCCAGTGCGGAAGACGGCAAGCTGTTCAACAAGAGCGTGACGGCCGGCGTGAGCGCGCCTTATGTGAGCCACCCCTTTATTGCTGGCCGCCATGTTTATGTGCTGGCCGGTAATCATGTGACGGCGGACTCGGGCACGGGCCTTGTGCACACCGCGCCAGCACACGGTGTGGACGACTTTTTGATCTGGAGCCTCGTCACCGACCCAAGCTGGGCGCTGCCGGAGTGGTTTGACCGCGAATTTTCCAAGCCGGTGGATGGCGGCGGTGTATTCCTGCCGGCCACGCCGCTGTTTGCCGGCCTGCACGTGACCAAGGCCAATCAGCCCATCATTGATGAGGTGAAGGAGCGCTCGCAGGATAATCGTGCGCTGCTGCTGGCGCACAAGAAAATCCAGCACAGTTACCCGCATTGCTGGCGCCACAAGACGCCGATCATTTTCCGCGCCACGCCGCAGTGGTTTATCAGCATGGAGCAGAAGGGCCTGCGCCCGGCGGCCATGGAGGCCATTCAGGGTGTGCAGTGGGTGCCGGACTGGGGGCAGGCGCGTATCGAGGGTATGATTGATGGTCGCCCGGACTGGTGCATCTCGCGCCAGCGCACCTGGGGCGTGCCGATTGCGCTGTTTGTGCACAAGGAAACGGGCGAACTGCATCCGGACACCGAGGCGCTGATTGAAAAAGTCGCGCTGAAAGTGGAGCAGGAGGGCATCGACGCCTGGTTTGATTTGCAGCCGGCGGAATTGCTCGGCGATGACGCCGCGAATTACGACAAGGTCAGCGACACGCTTGATGTGTGGTTTGATTCTGGTGTGACGCACAGCGCCGTGCTGGAGCGGCGGCCCGAGCTGAAATTCCCGGCGGATATATACCTGGAGGGCTCGGACCAGCATCGTGGCTGGTTCCAGTCCTCGCTGCTGACGGCGGTGGCGATGTACGGTACGGCACCCTATAAAACGGTGCTGACGCACGGTTTTACCGTCGATTCCAAGGGCAACAAGCTCTCCAAGTCCATGGGTAATACCAAGGGCCTGGAGCCGCAGGACGTGACCAAGACCCTGGGCGCGGACATTATCCGCCTGTGGGTGGCGGCGACGGATTATCGCGGGGAAATGTCGGTGTCTACCGAAATTCTCACGCGTACTTCTGATGCTTACCGGCGCCTGCGCAATACCATGCGTTATCTGCTTTCCAATCTGGTCGGGTTTGATCCGGCGCAGCATCTGGTGCCGGTGGAGCAGATGATGTCGCTGGACCGCTGGATCATGGATCGCGCCTTCTTGCTGCAGGAAGACATCAAGGCCGCCTACGAGACTTTCCAGTTCCACCAGATTTATCACAAGCTGAATAATTTCTGCGTGGGCGATCTGAGCGCGGTTTACCTCGACATTATCAAGGATCGTCAGTACACCACCAAGGCCGACGCGCTGGCACGGCGTTCGGCGCAGACGGCGCTGTTTCATATTGCCGAAGCCTTTGTGCGCTGGATTGCGCCGATCATGAGCTTTACCGCGCATGAAATCTGGGCGGAGTTGCCGGGCGTGCGCGCCGATTCGGTGTTTTTGGCGACGTGGTATGAGCATTTGCAGGCACTGCCCGCCGGTAGCACCGATGCAACCCTGAGCACGGAGTTCTGGGAGCAGGTGCTGGCCGTGAAGACGGCGGTGAACAAGGAAATTGAAGAGGCGCGCAATCGCAAGGAAGTCGGCAAGGCACTCTCTGCCGAGGTTGATCTTTATGTGGCGCCGGAACTGAAGGCGACGCTGGCGGCGCTGGGCGATGAGTTGCGTTTTGTGCTGATTACTTCTGCTGTGCGCCTGCATGATCTGGGCGAGCAGGGCGTGGCTACCGATGTGCAGGGCCTGCGCGTGGCGGTGACGGCTTCTACTTATCAAAGCTGTGTGCGTTGCTGGCATCATCTGGCGGATGTGGGCACGCATGCGGAGCACCCGGAGCTTTGCGGGCGTTGTGTGGTGAATGTTGTTGGGGCAGGTGAAGTTAGAAAGTTTGCCTGAGCTGTCTTGACTCCCTCTCCCCTCGGGAGAGGGCCGGGGAGAGGGGATATACCACTGAACGAAGTTTGTAGGCAGGTTTATCCCTCCCAGGATTTTCTGGGTGTGCCTCTGCTTGTTTGAGTGAGAAATAGCGGAGAGCATCGCAGTTTCCCCTCTCCCCGGCCCTCTCCCGAAGGGAGAGGGAGCACAAGCCGTCTGTTATTGAAATGTGATGTCCCGGTGCGCACAAGCGCACCTTGTGAGTAAAAGCTATTGAACGTACAAACCCGTAAGAACCTGAGCTGGCTGTGGCTGGCGGTGGCGGTGATCCTGCTGGATCAGCAGGTGAAGCATATGGTTACTGCCCATATGTTCCTTGATGAAAACATCGACGTGCTGCCGGTATTGAGCTGGACGCTGGCCTATAACCACGGCGCGGCCTTCAGCTTCCTCGACAGCGCCGGGGGCTGGCAGCGCTGGCTGTTTACCGGTATTGCGGTGTCGGTGAGCGTGGGGCTGGTGGTGTGGCTGGCGCGACTGCCGGCGAAGACCGGCTGGCTGGCCTGTGCGCTAGTGCTGGTGCTGGGCGGGGCGCTGGGCAATCTCTATGACCGGGTGACGCTGGGTTATGTCATCGACTTTGTGCGCGTGCATTATGGCGACAAGAGCTTTCCCGCCTTCAATGTGGCCGACAGCGCCATTACCATTGGCGCGATCATGTTGGGCATAGACGCCCTGTTCCTGGAAAAGAAGCGGGAGGTGGCCAATGGCTGAGTTTGTTGAGGCGGGCAAGCGCATCACTCTGCATTTTTCGGTGTTCCTGGCCGAGGGCAATGTGCTGCTCGACACCACCCGCGAGCGGCCTGAGCCGGTGTCCTTTGTGATGGGTGATGGCAGCCTGATTCCCGGCTTTGAAAAGGCCATTACCGGGCTCAAGGCCGGCGACCGCCGCTCCATGACCATTCCGGCGGCCAAGGCCTTTGGCGACTGGAACCCGGACAATGTGCAGACCTTCATGCGCAGCTATTTCAGCGCCGACATGGTGCTGGAGCCGGGTCTGGTGGTGTCGTTTGCCGACAAGGCCAAGGCGGAGCTGCCGGGCGTGGTCAAGGAACTGAAGGACGAAACGGTGGTGGTGGATTTCAACCACCCCCTGGCCGGGCGCGATCTGGTGTTCGAGGTGGACATCATCCGCGTGACCGATGCCGACGCCAGTCCGGTGTCGCTGGCAATGCCGGCGCGGTAGGAATAGCCTTAGTACGTTGAGAAGCGTACCGGTATGCGGTGGGTCACCACCCTACGGTTTCAGATTGAGGCGGCTGGGTAACAGACGCTGGAGTCCATCATGCACATCAAGCTCGCCAATCCCCGTGGTTTCTGCGCCGGGGTGGATCGCGCCATCGATATCGTCAACCGCACGCTGGAAGTGTTCGGGCCGCCCATCTATGTGCGCCATGAAGTGGTGCACAACAAGTTCGTGGTCGATGACCTGCGCAATCGCGGCGCGGTGTTTGTCGAGGAGCTGGATCAGGTGCCCGATGGCGCCATCGTCATCTTCTCCGCCCATGGCGTCGCCAAGTCGGTGCAGGCCGAGGCCGACCGGCGCGGGCTCAAGGTCTACGACGCCACCTGCCCGCTGGTGACCAAGGTGCATATCGAGGTGTCGCGCTATGCCCGCACCGGCACCGAGGCCGTGCTTATCGGCCACCATGGTCACCCCGAGGTCGAGGGCACCATGGGCCAGTACGACCGCAGTCAGGGCGGCGACATTTATCTGGTGCAGGACGAGGCTGATGTCGCCAAGCTGATGGTGCGTGACCCCGAGAAGCTGGCCTTTGTTACCCAGACCACGCTCTCGGTGGACGACACCGCCCGCGTCATCGACGCCCTGCGCGCGCGCTTTCCGGCCATCCATGGCCCGCGTAACGACGATATCTGCTACGCCACCCAGAACCGGCAGGATGCGGTCAAGCAGCTTTCCCTTGAGTGTCAGGTGGTGCTGGTGGTGGGCTCGCCAAACTCGTCCAACTCCAACCGCCTGCGCGAGCTGGCCGAGCGCATCGGTGCGCGGGCCTACCTGATCGACAACGCGGCACAGATGGAAAAGGCGTGGTTTGACGGCGTCAAGACCGTGGGCCTGACTGCTGGCGCCTCGGCGCCTGAGGTGCTGATCTCCGACGTGGTGGACCGCCTGCGCGAATGGGGCGGCGAGCTGCCCGAAGAAGTGCCGGGCCGCGCCGAGAACATGGTGTTTTCCATGCCCAAGGAACTGCGACGCGCCTGATGAAGCATATCGCGGTGGTCGGCGGCGGGGTCATGGGCCTGATGACGGCGCTGGCCCTGCGCCAGCGCAGCGACTGCCGTGTGACCGTGCTGGAGCGCGGGCAGACCGGACAGGAGGCCTCCTGGGCCGGCGGCGGCATCGTATCCCCCCTTTACCCGTGGCGCTATGCGCCCCCCGTGACCGCGCTGGCGCGACTGGCGCAGGCCGAATACCCCCGCCTGGCCGCCTGGCTGCATGACAGCACCGGCATCGATCCCGAATACGAACCCTGCGGCATGCTCATGCTGGACGCCGCCGACAGCCGCGACGCGCAGGTGTGGGCGGCGACCGAGCGGCAGCCGCTGGAGGTGGTGGAAGGCGCGGGGCTGTATGCGCGCTTTCCGTTTCTGGCCGAGGGTTTCCGGCAGGGCTTGTGGATGCCGGCACTGGCCAATATCCGCAATCCCCGGCTGATGAAGGCCCTGCGTGCCGTGCTGGCGGACATGGAAGGCGTCAGCCTGCGTGAGCACGCCGAGGTGACAGCGCTGGTGCAGGAGGGCGGGCATTGCCGGGGGCTGCGGCTGGCCAGCGGCGAGGTCTTGCACGTGGACGCTGTGGTGGTCTGCGGCGGCGCCTGGACCGGCTCTCTATTGACCAGCCTTGGCATAAGCCTGCCGGTGCGGCCCGTGCAGGGGCAGATGATTGTTTACAAGCTGGCGCCCGGCGCCTTGCCCTGCATGGTGATGAGCCGGGGCCGCTACCTGATTCCGCGCCGCGACGGCCACGTGCTCTGTGGCTCCACTCTGGAGGATGTGGGCTTTGCCAAGGCGACTACCGGCGAGGCACTGGCCAGCCTGCGCGCTTCTGCCGAGAGCCTGTGGCCGGCGCTGCGCGGGCTGGAGCCAGTGGGGCACTGGGCCGGTCTTCGGCCCGCCTCACCCAATGGCATCCCCTTTATCGGGCCGGTGCCTTCAGTGCCGGGCCTTTGGGTCAATGCCGGCCAGTTCCGTAACGGGCTGGTGCTGGCACCGGCCTCGGCGGGGCTGTTGGCGGATTTGGTGTTGGGCAGAGAACCGGCGCTGGAGGCGGGGGCTTATCGGGTGTTGGGGTAGGGGCCTAAGTTAGCTCTGGATACAGCGGATGCTCTGTGCGAATCCGTCTTACGCTAGCTGCTTGATGGCTGTTTTTAGCAGCCAGACTTTTTGCATATCCGGTCATGTGGCGGTTAGTCTATGTGGCTACACACTTATACTTACCACTTTGCAGCAACCGCTGGTGTCGGTGCCGCCATAAATGTTGTGGCAGAAAGATCAATCAGCTCTTTCTCATTGACTCGGTTGAGGCCTCCGTCAAGCGTCCACTCCAGCCGGAAAAGTTTGCCTCCTTCAGCAAATAGCAGGGAGCCATCCTGATCCCAGTCAGCCCAGCTTGTGCGTGGCAGTGTTATCAGGGGAGTGCTTTGCTCATCCAGAATCTGGTGGTCAATCGGGTACCAGAGGCCTCCCCGTTCTCCTATCCCCTGCAGTTGTGCCTGAAGGGCGAATTTTCTGCCTTTGCGGGTCAGGGTCTTTTCGTAAATCTCCGGTTGGGTAAATACCCAGTTCATGGGCCCGCTATGGCTGTAGCCTGTGCGTTCAGCCTGTTGTTTTAAAACCCAGCCATCGCGGATCAGGCGGGTGTGATAAAGGGGATCATCTTCTCCGCTGCCAGTAAACTCTCCGAACGGTTTCACACGAATACCTTTACCCAGCGCAAAACCCTTCGCCAGTTCGTCGTCGCCTTCCTGATGATTCAGCTGAATAGTGTGGTCGTCCTCAAACAGGCCCCCACCACCCCAGGCATCTCCTTTGGGCCACATGGCAAGCGCTTTCAGGTACGGTGGCCGCGATACGGCTGTCCAGGTTGGAGGCCCCCTGAACGTGCGGTAGTTGGCGGCGAAATAAATCAGTTTGTCGCCGTCTGGAGAAAGGTCGCAGCGACGCTCATATATCCTTCCCTTGAACCACTGCCCGGATTCAAAAGTGTCGTCTTGCAGGTTCCATTTTAGCAAAAGCACCTGCTTGCTGGGTCCACGCCGAAATATGACTGCAGAACGGCTGCGGCGGGCTTTGATGACGAAGAGAGATGGATTGCTCATTGAAAGAAGTAACCCTTGTTCAACTCAAAGGGCGGATTCCAGAAGGGCATCCGCCGCCTGTTTTTATCTAGCAAACGATCCTGATCCAGCCAGCAGCAAAGCTGATGATCACGCCGCTGAATGCGCCCAGCACCAGACCAAAGATGATCAGGATCACGGTCAGTATCCCCTGTAATATCAGTTCCTCCCAGGAACGGCGGGCGGAAGGCGGTGGTGTCGTGGTGATTTGTTCTGGTGGGTTCGAATCGTTCATGGGTGCGCTCCTGCCTGAGCGGACCGGTGGGCGATGCGGTCGTTGATTTCGGCGCTGAGGTCGTCGGCGGACTGGCCGGCGGCTTTGACCATGGCAAGAATGTGCGCGGCATCCAGCCCGCCGGGGCGGGAGGCTTCGACCAGGCTGAAGGTGCGGGCGGCGCGCCGCCCGCTGTGGCAGTAGAGCAGCACGGGGCGCGGCTTGCCGGCGAGGGCGTCGCTCAGCGCGGTGACGGCGCTGGCGGGAATGGGGCCGTGGGGCACGGGCACGTAGGCGAATTTCAGCCCGGTTTGCACGGCGATGCGCCCGGCATCGCTGGAGGGTATTTCGTCGGGCACCTCGCCGTCGGGGCGTATGTCGATCAGCGTTTTGAAGCCCTCCTTGCTGACAGCGAAAATGTCCTCGCGCTTGAGTTGTTCGGTCACGTAGACATTATCGGTCAGGGGTAGCGGTTTCTTTTCGAGGCTGTCGTGGGGCCGGTGCAGGAATGATTCCACGAGCACGGGTGCCAGCCCCAGCAGGAAGGCGAGGGCGAAGATGGAGCGTTTTTTCAGGTGGAATGTGGTGCGCACTGCCGGGGCTCCTGCGCTTCTCTGTGCTGTCTTGATCAGGTACGCCTCAGGTGGTTGACGCCTGTATCAGCTTGGTTCATCCATAATAAGATCTATCAAACCTTCGGCAAGCTTTGAGTTCGCGTCTCCTTTGCTGGCGATGAGCTCCAGTATTGGGCGAAGATTTACAACTGTTGCTCTGAATGTTTTTTCGAGTGCCACTCTCTGCCCGGCGGGGTCCGTAAACTCCTCATGGCCAGGCTCAGGGTGAAATGATGCAAAAAGGTCGTCCAGAATGCAAAGCGCTGTTGCTGCCGGGCCGGTATCTTCACTTTCTATGAGCTCCCCCAGGAAAGGCATTGCCGGTAGCAAGACGGGATAATATGTTCCAGCATGATTGTTGCCGACAGCATAAAGCAGCTTGTCATAGGCGGTTTTACGTGTGCCGGGATTTGTTGCGTCGCAAACCGTGAGCAGTGCCTCTACCATGGTGTTGGGGCCATTCCATTCGGGCTGCGCGTAGCTGGCCCATGGAGTCGCTATGATACGACGTTGTATTGCTTTCATGGAGGAGTGCTCGTGGCGGCTTCTGGCGGATGCAGCATTCGTCAAATCGGAGCATATCATGCAGCGGAAATCCTGCCGGGTTTCGTCTTGCGCATGCTGTGTAGCCTGTCCTCGATAGCTCAAACTCATCATTAGTCGTTGGTGTTCTCAACCCGCGCCTTGCAGCGCGGGCCGTTTGCTGGCGAGCTGGCGGCGGGCCAGCCAGATCAGTGCTTGCAGGAGCAGGGCGACGGCGGCAGCGAGCGCAAAGGCGGTGTTGAAGCCGGTGACGGGGCTGGCTTGTGCCAGCACGTAAAAGAAACTGAGCAGACTGAGCAGGCCGATTTTCAGGGCCTTGAGGGCGATGCGTGCCTGGTTGGCGCCGACGTTGCGATGGCTGAACAGGGCAATGACGGTGGCGGCGATGGGGAAGGCGGCAAACACGCCGCTCCAGGCCGGCCCCAGTTGCCGGGCGAAGTACGTTACCAGCAGCACGAGGCCGGCGGCGCAGAGCATGCGGGTGATGACTTCGCTGTTGCTGGCGGGGGCTGTGCTGACGCTGGCGGTGGTCGGCGGTGAGAGCCGGAGTTGCAGGCACACCACGGCGAGCGACAACAGGAAGCTGGCGTGAATGCCGAGGCCCGCCGTGACGATGCCCGTGGCCATGAGGCCGTAAATGGCAAAGGCAAACAGGGCGGTCAGCGGCCAGCGCCAGCGTGCGGCCAACCAGGCATAGGCGAAGCAGAATGATGACAGGGCGGCGACGCCACTGACGGTGGCGCTGGCGGCATGGCGGGCGAAGTCGGAGCCTTGCTCAAGATACATGAAGTAAGTGATGGGCCCGGCGATCACCGGCAGGCCGGAGAGCAGGCCGGCCAGCTGGCTGCCGTAGCGCCGCCCGATCAGGGTGATGGCGCCAATGAGCAGGGGAACCAGGGTCAGCTTGAGCAGCAGCATGGGGTGTTTCCAAACGGGCAGGTGCTCTGAGCTTGGGCAGCCCGGTGGCAGAGCTGGTGCAGTGCGCGTTGCGACTGGCCACCCGTGCCCTCTCCCGTGGGAGAGGGAGCCAAAAACCGGTCTTATTCCTCTACGCTGTCGTCGTCCAGCCCCATCTTCTTCAGGCGGTAGCGCAGCGAGCGGAAGGTCATGCCGAGTTTCTTGGCGGCGGCGGTGCGGTTCCAGCGGGTTTCGTCCAGCGCCTTGAGGATGGCGTTCTTTTCGATCTCGAACAGATAGTCTTCGAGCGAGCCGTTGTGGCTTTCGCTGGCGATTTCGGCGGGCGGGCGGGTGTCGGTGGAGGGCTGACTGCTGCCACTATTGCCCGCATTGCTGCCGTGACTGCTGCTGCGCGTGCCGGGTTCGGCGTCGGGCAGTTGCAAATGCGCGGGCTGGATGGTCTTGCCGTCGCACAGGGTGATGGCGCGTTCGAGGATGTTTTGCAGTTCGCGCACGTTGCCGGGGAAGGCGTAGTTTTGGAGGGCGGTGCGGGCGGATTCGCTCAGGGTGGGCTGGGTAATGCCCCAGTCGGTGCTCAGGCGTTGCAGGAAGGCCTGGGCGAGGAAGAGCACGTCATGCCCGCGCTCGCGCAGGGGTGGCACTTTGATCTGGATGACGTTGATACGGTAGAACAAGTCCTGGCGGAAGCGGCCGGCGGCGACTTCGACGGCGAGGTCACGGTGGGTGGCGCTGACGATACGCACGTTGACCTGGGTTTCCTTGAGGGTGCCGACGGCGCGCACGGACTTTTCCTGGATGGCGCGCAAGAGCTTGACCTGCATGGCCAGCGGCAGGTCGGCCACCTCGTCGAGGAAGAGGGTGCCTTCGTGGGCAGCCTGGAACAGGCCCTGCTTGTCTTCGCTGGCGCCGGTGAAGCTGCCTTTCTTGTGGCCGAAGAATTCGCTTTCCATCAGCTCGGAGGGGATGGCGCCGCAGTTGACGGGCACGAAGGGCCGGTCAGCGCGGGGGCCGAGCTCGTGGATGAGGCGGGCGACCAGCTCCTTGCCGGTGCCGGACTCGCCGGAGATGTACACGGGGGCCTGGCTGCGGGCGAGCTTTTGAATCTTGTCCTTGAGTTCGCGCACGGCGGGGGAGCTGCCGAGCAGGCGGCTGTCTTCCAGCGGCTCGTCAGCGACCTCGGGCGAGAGCTTGAGGGCGGTATTCACGAGGTCGCGCAGGCGCGCCAGCTCGACTGGCTTGGAGACAAAATCGAAAGCGCCGGCCTTGAGCGAGGCGACGGCGGTTTCCATGCTGCCGTAGGCGGTGATGACGGCGACCGGCAGCTGCGGGTAATTCTGCTGGATGCTCTGCACGAGGCTGATGCCGTTGCCGTCGGGCAGGTGCATGTCGGTCAGGCAGAGCTGGAAGCGTTCTTTTTCCAGCAGCTTGTAGGCGGTTTCGAGGCAGTCGGCGCTGCGCGTTTCGATCTGCATGCGCGCCAGGGTGATTTCCAGCAGTTCGCGAATGTCCGGCTCGTCATCGACGATCAGTGCCAGGGGTTTGCTCATGGTGTGTACTCAAAATCCGTGTTTGTCCGGCCTGCCCTGAGTCAGTGCCGATATACATACCGCCTCGCTGGCCCGGCCAGACGGCTCCGGCGGGGAGCGGCAGGCTGCGGCTCTGGTCTGTGTCTTCTGCACAGTTGCTGACGCTGGTTATGTTATGTCTTTGCTGGTGCCGACTGCCAGCCTTGTCTGTGGATAATTATGCCTGAATTAGATCCCTGCGATTCTGGCGACTTGTGCATTTCCACGCAGCTGTTTGCCGGGGCGCGGCAGGGCAGCGGGTTATTCCCAGCCGGATATTACCCTTGGCAGGCCTGCACCGGTCAATACAACGTGCTCCTCTTTAGCTGCCGCGCCCCGGATGGGCGAAGGTGATGCGGAAGCAGGCGCCGCCGCGCTCCTGCCCCTGGCAGTCGAGGCGGGCCTGGTTGGCTTCGCAGAGCTCGCGGGAGATGTAGAGGCCGAGGCCGGTGCCGCCATTGCCCGTGGTGTAGAAGGGCTCGAACAGGTGCTCGCGGGTGCTGGCGGGGATGCCGGGACCGCTGTCGATCACGTCGAGATAGGGCAGCTCATCCTGGGTGATCTGGCCGGCCACCAGGCGTATTTCCTCGCGGCCCAGGTGCTGCAGGCTGTAGCGCAGGCCGTTGCCGACGAGGTTGGTGACGACCTGGAACAGCTGCTCGGGGTCGAAGCGCACCTGCAAATCGGGTATGCCGCAGTAAATGCTGATGAGGGCGGCCTCGGGGCGGCCGCTGTTGAACTCCTCGGCAAAGCTGCGCAGCCAGTCTTCCAGGCTGAAAAGCTGGGGCGTGGGGCTCTGCCGGCGCGACAGTTGCAGCACGTTTTCGACAATGCCGTTCATGCGCAGGCAGTGCTGCTGGATGATTTCGAGCAGGCGGTGGTCGGGCCCGGCGATATCGGGCGACTCGGCCAGCAGCTGGGTGGCATGGCTGATGGCGCCCAGCGGATTGCGCACTTCATGGGCGATGCTGGCGGCCATGCGCCCCAGCGACACCAGCTTGAGCTGCTGCGCCTGCTGGGCCATCTGCGCCATGTCTTCGAGGAAGATGAGCACGTTGTGGTTGCGGCTCTTTTCCCCGAGGGCGGCAAAGCTGGCGCTGACCGAGGGCGTGGTCGGGTTGTTGCGGAAGGGCACATGACGCAGGGTGGGGTTTTGCCACCAGGCATTGAAGCCGGATTCGAGCAGGGCGGAGACTTCGCTCAGGGGCTGGCCGAGGCCCGGCAGCTCCTCGACCCCGAGCAGCTGGCGGGCGGAGTCGTTGATGAGCAGGATGCGCCGGCTCTCGGCAATGACGATGATGCCGGTGCGCATGCGCTGGATGATCTGGGCGTTCAGGGTTTGCAGGCCGACGATGTCTTCGGCGCGCTGGTCGGCCAGGGCCTCGCTTTGGCGCATGCGCTGGCTGATGAGCTGGCTGAACAGCGCCAGCGCAAAGAAGCTGAGGCCGAGCAGGGAGGTCTGCATGAGGATCTTGGGCGAGAGCCCGGTGTCCTCACTGACCGCGAAGTAGAACTGCTCGTAGAGGATGGCAAAGGCCGCCACGGCCGCCACCAGCGCCCCCAGCCGCCCGGTGAGCAGGATGTTGCCGGTGGCCACCGTGACCAGGAAGAGCATGGAGAACTGCGGGTTGAGGCCGCCGGAGGCGTGCAGCATCAGCGTCAGCGCGAGGATGTCGATGAACAGGCGCAGCACAGACTGGAAAACGAGGTCGGGCTCCGGCTTGCGCGTGAACCAGAGCCCGAGCAGGGTAAAGGCGCAGTAGGACACCGAGCTGGCCAGGAAGAGCAGGTTATTGCTGCCGCCGACGATGTCCTTGCCGCTGGGCAGGGCGAACAGGCCCAGCAGCATGAGGGAGAGGAATACCCGGTAGTGAATGTAAACGCGCAGCAGGCGCCAGTCGGCGTTGGCTTCGTTCTGGGGGCCGCCGGTCAGGGTTTTTATCATTGGTCTTTGGCGAAGAAGGCGTTGCGGTGGGCTTCACAGCAGAAGAAATGCCCGCGTGACTGGGTGCTTTCGCCTTCGGGAATGTGGACCCCGCAATAGCTGCACTGGTGCATGCGCTGGGCGTTGCTGAGCTGGGGCGGGTCATTGGGGTTGTTCGGGGCGACGGCGGAACTGACCGCGCGCAGCAGCATCTGGTAGAAGAACCAGAGGATGCCCAGCACGACGATGAGTTTAAAGAGTCCGCCCATGCGGTAAAGTCCTTCTTCCTGGCCGTCCGTGATGGAATAATGCCCGGCATTGCCGCAGGCGGCCCGGGCCAGCGGGCGGCCTGATACTGGTCAGGCTGCTATCCTACGGAACCTTGGGCCGTTTCTGCAACGCTAGTCAACAACGCTGGACTCCTTTATTCCATGTCTAACGCTGCATCTTTTCGCCTTGCGCTGGCGCAGGCCAATTTTCTGGTTGGGGACATTCCCGGCAACATAGCCACCGTGCTGCGTCTGGCGGCGGAGGCGCGCGACCGCCTGGGCGCGGCCATGGTGGTCTTCCCCGAGCTGGCGCTGATCGGCTACCCGCCGGAAGACCTGCTGCTGCGCCCCAGTCTGGAGCCGCGCATTCAGGCGGCGCTGGCGCGGCTGGGCGAGGTCAGCGGCATCACCATCGTGCTCGGCTACCCCGGCGTGCGTGCCGGCGGCTTCTATAACCTCGCGGGGGTGTGGCGCGACGGCCACCTGCTCGGGGAGTATGCCAAGCAGCAGCTGCCCAATTATGACGTGTTTGACGAGAAGCGCTATTTCCAGGCCGGGCTGGAGGCGCTGGTGGTGGATGTGGGCGGCCTGCGTATCGGCCTGACCGTGTGCGAGGACATCTGGCACCAGAGCCCGGCGGCGCTGGCCAAGGCGGCGGGGGCGGAGCTGCTGGTCAATATCAATGCCTCGCCCTTCCATGCCGGCAAGCAGGCGCAGCGCCTGGCCGTGGTGGGGGAGCGCGTGCGTGAAACCGGGCTGCCGGTGGTCTATGCCAACCTCGTGGGCGGGCAGGATGAGCTGGTGTTTGATGGCGGCTCCTTTGCCATGGATGCCAGTGGGCAGGTGGCCTTTGAGGCGCCGCTGTTTGCCGAGGGGCTGTATGCGGTGGAGCTGCGCGGTGGCCAGCCGCAGCCTGAGGCGCGCCCGGAGCCCTTGGGTCTGGAGGCCGAGGTCTATCAGGCGCTGGTGCTGGGGGTGCGCGACTATGTGGGTAAAAACGGCTTCAGGGGGGCGGTGCTGGGGCTGTCGGGCGGGATTGACTCGGCGCTGACGCTGGCGATTGCGGTGGATGCCATCGGCGCCGACAAGGTGCAGGCGGTGATGATGCCCTTCCGCTACACCTCGACCATGAGCCTGGAGGATGCCGAGGCCGAGGCCAACATCCTCGGGGTCAAGTATTCGGTGCTGGGCATCGAGCCCATGTTCAATGCCTTTACGGCGGCCTTGGAGGAGGAGTTCCGCGGTACGCCCAAGGACAAGACCGAGGAGAACCTGCAGGCGCGTGCGCGTGGCGTGCTGCTTATGGCGATCTCCAACAAGAAGGGCTATCTGGTGCTGACCACGGGCAACAAGTCGGAGATGGCGGTGGGGTATGCCACGCTGTACGGTGACATGGCTGGTGGTTTTGATGTGCTGAAGGATGTGCCCAAGACGCTGGTGTTTCGTTTGTCGAGCTACCGTAACACCCTGAGCCCTGATAATCCGCCGATTCCTCAGCGTGTGATTGATCGGCCGCCCTCGGCTGAGCTGGCGCCGGATCAGAAGGATGAGGATTCCTTGCCGCCGTACCCGGTGCTGGATGAGATTCTGCGCCGGTATGTGGAGGAGGATGAGAGTGCTGAAACCATCACCGCTGCCGGGTTTGCGCGGGAGGATGTGTGGCGGGTGTTGCGGATGGTGGATTTTAATGAGTACAAGCGCCGGCAGGCTGCTGTGGGGCCGCGGATTACCGGGCGGGCGTTTGGGAAGGATCGGCGGTATCCGATTGTTAATGGATGGGGGATTGGGGACTAATCTTTTGAGGTTTTTTTGGGGGCCGCATTTGCGGGCTGGCTTCTGATTAAAGCCCGATAGTGGCGTCCTCATGCCGGACAGGCATCCAAGGGGTGCTGCGCGGCACCCCTTGGAAATCCCCACGCGCCCCGGGCCGGTCGCCCCGCTTTGCGGGGTTCCCTGCGGTACTCAGAAAATCTGGGCCAAAAAGACAGCACGTCCCTGTGCTGTCTTTTTGGTTGGCGGCGTCCCTGCCGCCAACCCTGCGGGCTGATCCGGATTTTCTTCCGTTCCTCGGCGACCTCTACGGGGGTTCAGGAGTTCCCTCCCGTTGGTAAGTTACGCTCGGTGTTAATGTTGGGTTTTATTCCTTTGGGTTCATACGCCGCTTGCGAGGCTCTCTTGAAATTCTTGAGGTTTCTAAAAATAGATGTTTTCTGGGGAAGAAAATTCTTTAATTTTTGCCTTTGTCTATTGCTTGTATTGACTGCTGGCGGTTGCGACAAGAGCAGATGGAGCATGGGTGCAGACAGATCGAAGAAAACGGATACGGGCAATGATATTGATTATAGGGCGCCAGCGAAACCGATCAGGCTGATTGTTGATGGAAGGGAGTTTGTTATTCCCAGCAATAACCTTGAGTTGGCTGGCGTCTGGGAGGATGGCAAAAAAGCCTACGAGGGAGAGGCATTGGTTCTTATTGATGCCGATGACTTTGGCCCGGTAAAGGCAAACGCAAACCCTGATTACGCGATAACCGTCACCCTTCACGAAGGGCCTGTTCATTTGCCAGCAGTGTGGGATGGGGGTAAGGAGCTTGCTTTGCGGTTGGAGGGGAACAGCGAGCGGTATTCACGTATTTTGAGAAATCCCAAGGCGGATCAGTTTCGTCTTTACGCTTTTGCCAAAGCTGACAATACGGCTGATGAGTTCTATGAATTTTTTGCCGATAAGTTGCAAGGAGGAGATGATACTTTTTTCCTTAGATGCCAAAAGGGTGGGGCGGTCTGTATCTATCAGATGAATTTTGAAGGTTTGAGGGTTGACGTCAATTTTGAGAAAAGATATTTGAGCCGCTGGAGGCTGATCAGGTCTTC
>Ga0206933_1076_pt1 | contig 21060 bp, 11 predicted proteins | sample Alteio_BWOrgHeat_15_FD_152937 | JGI IMG/M metagenome (GOLD analysis project Ga0206933, IMG submission 152937) | Enriched cells from forest soil in Barre Woods Harvard Forest LTER site, Petersham, Massachusetts, United States -... | ecosystem: Environmental > Terrestrial > Soil > Temperate forest >... | reverse complement strand
CTTCATCCTGCTTACAGCTTGCGCTTCGGGCGTCGCGGCCCACGCTGCTTCAAGCGAATTCCATTGCGCGGCTGGAGTAAACGAACCATTTCTTGAGCAGGCAAACCGCTTTGTGCTTGCGACTCTTCGGCTTTCGCCGGTGGAGGCGACACAGGCCGGCTATCATGGCGACGCGCAGTCTCCGCTCGATCTACAACTGGACAGCGCCAGCCCGGCGGCGATAGCTGCGCAACGAGCGCTGTTGGCAGAGGGCAAACGGTGTTTTTCTGAGGCCAAAGCCGCCTCGGCGGAAGACGGCGCGGACCTTGCGCTATTGCGCGACTACGCCGACTCAGGCCTTTTCTCGCTGGATGTGCAGCAGAGCTATCGCTATCGGCCTCAGGATTGCGTGGAGATGATCGGCTCGGGCCTTTTCTTTCCACTGACCTCTACCAAGGGCACAGAGCAGGAACGTCTGTCCTCCGTGGTGGCGCGCATGGAGCAGATACCACAGGTGCTCAACGAGGCACGGCAAAACCTGAAGGAGGCCGACCCGCTCTATATTGAAACGGCGATCGATGAAAACAGCGGGAATACCGGCGTTATTGAACAAATAGGCGGAATGATTCCAAAGGCGTCTCCGTTGCGGCCCCGGTTTGAGGCCGCGTCGAAGGCAGCGCTGGCGGCGCTGACCAGCTATTCGGCATGGCTCACTTCCGATCTGGCCAAGCGCCCGCACACAACGACCTGGCGCACCGGTGCGGAGGTCTATTCCCGCATTTTCAGATACGCGCTGGGGCCAGGAACTCATGAGACTCCCGACTCTGTACTGGCTGCGGCGGAAGCAGACCTGTCGCGGGTACGCGGTGAGATGTACAGCGTTGCGAGTGGATTGCATCAGAAGTGGTTCCCGGAGCACGGGAGCCATAGCGATCTGAGCGGAGACGCGCTCCAGAACAAGGTTATTGCCGAAGTAATCGACCGAATCAACGCAGACCACGCCTCCCGCGATCAGCTGATTGAGAAGGTCAAGTCACAGGCAGGCGGGATTCGCACATTTATTCAGCAGAAAGACCTGCTCGCACTCAGCGAACACGACAACATGCGCATTGTGCCGACGCCGGAATTCCTGCGAGGGGTGTATTCAGTTGCGGGATTTCATTCTGCGCCTGCGCTCGATCCATCCGGCGAGGCGGAGTTCTGGGTGACGCCTATCGATCCAAAGGCGCCTGCTGAACAGGCGGAGTCGAAGCTGCGTGAGTACAACAACTGGATGCTGCAATACCTGATCATGCACGAAGCGTTGCCGGGTCACTATACGCAATTTGAGCATGCGAACAATGTTCAGCCGGAGTCGCGGCGCGTGATGCGCGCCATCCTCAGCAACGGCCCGTATGTCGAGGGGTGGGGCGAGTATTCGGTAAAGGAGATGGAGGATGCCGGTTACGCCGATCACGATCCGCGATTTGTGATGATGGTGCAGAAGATTCGGCTGCGCGTGATTACCAATGCCATCCTGGATATTCGCATGCAGAGTCACAATATGACGGACGAGGAAGCGCTAGATTTGATGGAGCATAAGGCCTTTCAGACGCATGCTGAGGCCATGGGTAAACTGCGGCGGGCGAAGCTGACGGCCGGGCAGCTGATTACTTATTACGTGGGCTACCACCAGTGGATCGATTTGCGCACGCTGTTGCAGACGAAGGCGGGGAGTGGTTTCAGTCTGAAGAAGTTCAACGATGAGGCGCTGGATGAGGGGCCGCTTCCGATTCCGTTGCTTGAGCCGCTGTTGAAGGCGAAGTTTGGCGTGAAGTAGAGGGTTGTGTTTTCCCACCGTTTTTCTTGCTGGGTTGAAAGTGGTTAACCGCAGGTCCTTCGACTCACTTCGTTCGCTCAGGATGACAACAATTACGGTTCGGTTTGTGCTTACCTACTCTTGCAAGGATGGGGCACCCTTTTTTTGTGTTGGATTAGGGTTTTGGAGAAGCAGATTCCCTTTGGGAATGACAGCTAGAAAAGCAAGAACAAGAGCGATGGGTTTGGGTTTGTACTTTCCCGCCTAAATGGATCGAGCTTTCAGCCCTTTGGTGTTGCTTGGCTTTGAACCCAGGCCGTTGGCCTGGGCTGGGATTGTTCGCGCCTTTGGCGCTTGGTTTGGGTTCGTGCTTTCCCATTTTTCTTGCTGGGCTGAGAGTGGTTAGAAGCAGATTCCCTTTGGGAATGACAGCTAGAAAGCAAGAACAAAAGCTGCGGGTTTGGGTTTGTGCAATCCCACCCTAGCCACAAAAACAACTGCGTGGCGAGGGTGGGGCGCCCCTTTTTTGGCTTGGTTGAGATTGTGAAAAGTGGATAGAAGACGAGATGCCCGGGTCCTGACAACAACTACGGCGGGAGACCTTACAATGGTATTGGACTTCCACGGCGCATGGCGGACGAGAAGAACAAGCCCAAAAAATCCGAGGATGATGTCAGCGGGAAGGCGTACGACGGCCGGCTGATGCGGCGGCTTGCCGGATATCTGCGGCCGTACAAGGTGCAGGCTACGGTCTCGGTGATTGCTGTGATCCTCAAGGCGGGGTCGGATGTGGTGGGGCCTTACCTGGTGAAGGTGGGGCTGGACCGGTATCTGACGTCGAACGCCGGGGTGAGCACGAACTGGCTGGCGCGGCGGTTGAGCAACGATCCTTATACCGGGCTGGGGCAACTGGCGGCGCTTTACCTTGGGGCGCTACTGCTGGCATACGCGTTTGAGTTCACGCAGACCTACCTGATGCAGTGGACGGGGCAGAAGGTGATGTTTGACCTGCGCCGCGAGATCTTTCGTCACATGCAGCGGATGCACATCGGGTTCTTTGACAATCATGCGGTGGGGCGGCTGGTGACTCGGCTGACTTCGGATGTGGACGCGATTAACGAGATGTTCACGGCGGGCGTGCTGTCGATGATTGACGACGTCTTTGCGCTGACGGTGATGGTGGCCGTTATGCTGGCGATGAACTGGAAGCTGGCGCTGCTTACCTTTTCTGTGTTGCCGCTGATTGTGCTTGTGACTCACCTGTTCCGCAAGAGCGTGCGCGAGAGCTACAGGAGGGTGCGCGGGGCGATTGCGCGCATCAACAGCTTTACGCAGGAGCATGTGAGCGGGATGTCCGTGGTGCAGCTTTTCAATCGCGAAGAGCGGGCTTACTCGGACTTCAGGGCTGTGAATGAACAGCACATGATTGCGTTCAAGGACACGGTCTTTGCGTATGCGCTGTATTACCCGGCCGTGGATATTCTGTCGTCGGTTGCGATTGGGTTCATTGTGTGGCGGGGCGGCTTTGGAGTCATTCACGGGCTGGTGACGATTGGCCTGCTGACCGCGTTCATTCAGTATTCGCAGCGGTTTTTCAGGCCAATCATGGATTTGAGCGAGAAGTTCAACATCCTGCAGGCGGCGATGGCGGCTTGCGAGCGGATATTCAAACTGCTGGACACGCCGTCGGAGATTGTTTCTCCGGTGGCGAAACGAACCGGGGATGCGAGCAATCGGATCGAGTTCCGCCATGTGTGGTTTACGTACCAGAAGCTGACGCCGGAGCAGGAAGAGAAAGTTGCAAAAGCGGATCCGGCAGAGCTAGCGGGACTGGCGGATATTGAGTGGATTCTGAAAGACGTTTCGTTCACCGTGGAACCGGGGCAGACGGTGGCGATTGTGGGCCATACGGGCGCGGGCAAGACGACGCTGACTGGGCTGATGATGCGTTTTTACGACGTAACCCGCGGGGCGATCTACCTGGATGGCGTGGATTTGCGCGAACAGGATCTGGAGGCGCTGCGCAGGCACTTTGCGGTGGTGCTGCAGGATCCGTTTCTGTTTACGGGGACGATTGCGGAGAATATCAGGCTGGGGGCTACCGAAATCACGGAAGAGCGCATGACGGCTGCGGCGCGCGACGTGAATGTGCTGGAGTTTGTGGAAGGGCTGGCTAATGGTTTCGACGAGCCGGTGCTGGAACGGGGCAATTCGCTGTCGACCGGGCAGAAGCAGCTAGTCAACTTCGCGCGGGCGCTGGCTTATGATCCGCGAATTCTGATTCTGGATGAAGCGACATCGAGCGTAGATACGGAGACGGAGCAGAAGATTCGACTGGCGCTGGAGCGGATGGTGGAGGGGCGAACGAGCGTGCTGATTGCTCATCGGCTTTCTACGGTGCAGCGGGCGGACGTGATTCTGGTGATGCACAAGGGGCAGCTGAGGGAGATGGGCTCGCATCAGCAATTGCTGGGGCATCGGGGGATTTATTGGAAGCTGTACCAACTGCAGTACAAGGATCAGGAGCCGGGGGCAGGGGCGATTGCGGCGGGGTCGAGCCTGGCGCCGGAGTTGGCTTCTGGGTTGGCGGCTGGGGATTAGCTTCTAGTCGTCCTTGGTGTCCTTACCCGGGCGGATCGGGAATGACAGCTAGAAAAGCAAGAACAAAAGCGATGGGTTTGGGTTTGTGCTTCCCCACCTAAATGGATCGGGCCTTCAGCCCTTTGGTGTTGCCTGGCTTGTGAACCCAGGCCGTTGGCCTGGGCTGGGATTGTTCGCGCCTTTGGCGCTGGGTTTGGGTTTGTGCTTTCCCCCTTTTTCTTGCTGGGTTGAGACTGGTTAAAAGCAGATTCCCTTTGGGAATGACAGCAAGAAAAACCAAGCCGGGGCGGATTCTTGCTTTCCCACCTTTGCTGCGCAAAGATGGGGCACCCATTTTCTTGCATGGTGAAGCTCGATAAACCACGGGTCCTTCGCTGCGCTCGGGATGACAACAAGAACAAGGACAGAAGCGGATTCCCTTTGGGAATGACAGCAAGAAAGCAACGGCAAGGGCAAAGGCAAGGGCAACGGCAACCGCGGGTCCTTCGACTTCGCTGCGCTTCGCTCAGGATGACGGCATCTTTTACGGCACAGCAAGAAAAGCAACGGCAAGAGCAAAAGCAAATGCAAAGGCAAGTGCAACCGCAGGTCCTTCGACTTCGCTGCGCTTCGCTCAGGATGACGGCATCTTTTACGGCAATGAAGAAGACGGGGCTATGGTGAAGTGGCTTGGGTCCAGAACGAGCCTATAAGCTGAATGGGATGCCTGAGAGCGTTCCCAATATCTTTTTGTCGGCTGGTGAGGCTAGTGGGGAGCACTATGGGGCTCTGCTGCTGGAGGAGCTTCGTGCCCGGGTGCCGGGGGCGCGGTTTTTTGGCATGGGCGGGGCGCGGATGGAGGCGCTGGGGTGCGAGCGCATTGTCCGGAGCGAGGATGTGGCGGTGATGGGGATCACTGAGGTGATCCGGCACCTGCCGCAGATCTATGGCGAGTACCGGAAGCTGAAAGAGGCGATTCGGGAGCGCAGACCGGATGTGGCGGTGCTGATCGACTTTCCGGATATTCACCTGAAGCTGGCGGAGGAGTTTCATCGGCTGGGGATTCCGGTGATCTTCTTTGTGAGTCCGCAGCTATGGGCGTGGAAGAAACGGCGCATCAAACGGGTGCAGCGGTATGTGGACAGGATGCTGGTGATCTTTCCTTTTGAAGAGCCGTATTACCGGGAGCAGGGTGTGGATGCGACCTATGTTGGGCATCCGCTGGCGGATTTGCCGCTGCCTGCGATTTCGCGGGAGAAGTTTGCGGAGGGTAATGGGCTGGACCCTGCGAATATGTGGATTGGACTGCTGCCGGGGAGCCGGGCGAAGGAGATTCGGCTGAATCTGCCGGAGATGCTGCGGGCGGCGAGGGGGCTGCTGGCGAAGGATTCGAAGCTGGAGTTTCTGCTGCCGGTGGCTCCGACGCTGACCTGGGAGCAACAGCGAGAGGTGAGTGTTCTGCTGAGTGAGCATGCGACCGGGTTGCCCCTGCGGCTGGTGCAGGATGCCCGCGCGGCGCTCTTTCATGCGCGGGCGTCGATTGTGGCCAGCGGGACGGCGACGGTGGAGGCTGCGCTGATCGGAAACCCGTTTGTGGTGGTGTATCGGGTGTCGCCGGCGACTTATGCCATTGCGAAGAGGGTGGTGACTGTGCCCCATGTGGCTATGGTTAATCTGGTCGCAGACAAACGGCTGGTTCCTGAATTGATTCAGGATGACTTTAAGGGGGAACGCATAGTCCAAGAGTTGGAAGCACTGCTGGTGGATGGTTTTGCTCGCTCTGAGATGATGGCTGGTCTTGCCGAGGTGGCTAAAAAGCTACGTGGCGGGCGTGAGACGTGTGAAGTTGGCGGCGGAACGGCGATTGAGCGAGTAGCGGGGATTGTGCTGGAGACGCTAGGATTGGCGAGTTGACTGGGCGCCGTATCCGGTGAGGGGTTAGTTCCGGCATGCATCGTTGAGACGCAGGTCCTTCCGTGCGCTCAAGTTAAAAAGAATCTGGCGTAAGAAGAGATCACGATACGATGACTTCGGCGATGAAACGGTGTTTGGCACAATTCTCTTTCGTGTTGCTAGCAGGCCTGCTTTCGGGTCCAACTCTATGGGCACAGGCGACTGCCGCGAATCGCATGGCGATTCAGGGCTATGTGATCGACGCGGAGCTTGACCCGAGTGCTCACCATCTAAAAGCGACTGCGGTAGTGACGTTTACCGCGCCGGAGACGGCCGATGTAGTCACGTTCGGCTTTCATCCAGCCCTCAAGCTGACCAAGGTGACGGACGCGGCTGGCAAGCTGCTGACGGGGGATCGGTCGGCGGATGGGGCGATCCGCATCACGCCTGCGACACCTTTTGTGAAGGGGCAGCCGGCCCACTGGACATTTGTCTACGAGGGAACGATCACGGGTGATGAAGACGGACCGGAGGAAGGGCTGAAGCTGGCGGCGATTCAGGAGCCGATCAGCTATCTGCTTTATCCGGGGCGATGGTTTCCGATGACGGGGTACCTGACGAACCGGTTCACCGCAGAGATGCATATCAAAGTGCCGCAGGGGATGCGGGTGCTGGCCAGCGGCAGCACGGGATCGGCGCCGGCTACTTTGGCGAATGGCAAAGAGGGAGAGCAGTTCAACTTCAGCTGGACCAAGCCGGGGTTTCCCGGGACTGTGATTGCGGGGCGGTTCGTAGCGCCGGTTGCCGTCAATGGAGGCGGAGCGAATATTCATCTCTACCTGACGATCAAGCATCAGGGAAGCGCCAATTCACTTGGGGAGACGGCAGCCAAGGAGTTCGATTACTTTACCGGGACATTTGGAGCGGCGGAGAGCGGGCGGTTGAATGTGGTGGAACTTCCGGATGACACGCTGCCCGCGGCATGGGCTCCGGAACTGGCGGCTATTTCGGGCTCGCGGACGGGGGACAAGTCCGGGGTACGGCTGCTGGCCAACACGATTGCGCATCAGTGGTGGGGTTCTGAGGTGAGTCCGCAGACAATGAATGATGCGTGGATCACCAATGGCATGTCGCGCTATGGCGAGCTGATGTATTTGGAAGACGAGAGCGGACGGACAGCGATGAAGTCGGCGATTCAGGATGTGTCCGCCGGAGCGCTGGCTTATGACACGACGCCGCTGTCGAGCGCGGGAAGGCTGGGCGCATTTTCGCCTCAGTTCCAGTCGATGACGCTGGAAAAGGGCGCGATGGTCTTTCACATGATGCGCTGGGAACTGGGAGATGCGGTCTTCAAGAAAGTGCTGCAAGGAGCTTTGAGCCAGTACACGGATAAGGGAATACGCTCGACTGATTTTCAGAAGGTGGCCGAGGCACAGAGCCAGCAGCAGTTGACGCCGTTCTTTGCGCAGTGGGTGGATGGCACGGGCGCTCCTCAATTTGTGAATAAGTATGCGGTGTACCGGCTGGGCAATAACAAGGGCTTTCGCACAATAGGCGAGGTGCAGCAGGATCTGGATTTGTTCCGCATGCCTGTGGAGTTGCGGGTGGAGACAGACGGCAAAACGGAGATGAAAAAGGTGGACGTCGTCGGCTCGAACTCGCAGTTTATTGTCGACACCTTCGGCCGGCCGCGGCATATCTCGATCGACCCGGATAATTGGCTCTTGAAGGCCAGCCCTGACTTACAGGTCAGAGTGGCAATCCTGAAAGGGCAGCAGTTAGTGGCGCAGGGCGATCTGGCGGGAGCGTTGACCGAGTACCAGAAGGCTCTGGATGCCAATTCACAAAGCTCGCTGGCGAGTTACCGTATTGGCGAAGTGCTGTTTACGCAGCGGAATTACCAGGCAGCGGCAAATTCGTATCGCGATGCGCTGCGAGGGGATGGCGATCCTCGATGGACGGAGGTCTGGAGCCATATTCAGCTGGGCAAGATCTTCGATGTGACCGGGCAGCGGGATCGCGCGGTGAACGAATACCGGCAGGCAGTGCAAACCAACGACAACACGCAGGGCGCTGTGAACGAGGCTCGACAGTACTTGCAGAAGCCATATGAGAAGCCAGAAAACGAGTAGGCGTACTTTGGATGAGCCTGAGGCTTTCGGGTCTGGGCTCTTCTTATTTATCAGGCCTAATTAAGGCAACTCTCATTTAGATATTTTGAAGATAGACGCGTCTCAAATGCCCATCGGATTGCTCCGACAGGGAGACAGGTGTCCATGACACTATCTCTCCGAGCCGGTTGCTGAACGGCAATCGGTAGCAGGCATGTATGTTTTCCTTTCGAATCCGGCTCAGAGTTGTGCGTTCGATTGTGCGGGTTGAAGGCTGGCCTGCGATTCTTCTGCTGGCAGCTACTGTTTCCATCATGCACGGCAGGGCTGTTGCGCAGAGCGAAAGCATGGCGCAGCCGCTGGTGCGAGGGGTTGCGGATGACGCGGTCCGGGTGACGCTTCGTGGAAACGTACATCCCATGGCGGTGGCGGGGTTCGATCGTGGCCGGGTGGAAGATTCATTTGCTGCTGCAGGGCTTTACCTGTTGCTCAAGCGTTCTGCGCTGCAGGAGCAGGCACTGCGGCAATATCTGCAGGACGCGCATACTCCGGGAGCGACCGGCTATCACAGATGGCTGACTCCGGATGAGTTTGGGGAGCGGTTCGGCCCGGCCGACTCGGACATTGCAGCGCTGAGGGCGTGGCTTGAGTCTCATGGTCTGAGGGTCAACAAGGTGCACGCAGGGCGAATTGCGATTGAGTTCTCCGGCAATGCTGCGCAGGTGAAGGAGGCGTTCGGAACCGAGATTCACCGGTTTGATATTCACGGAACGGCGGCGTATGCAATTGCGGCTGATCCGCAGATTCCGGTGGCGTTTGGGGATCTTGTCCGGGGCATTTCACCGATGCAGAGTTTTCGCGCGAAGCCATTGCTGCGGGCTGCTCGACGGGCTAGTTACGACACGAGGACGCATCAGGCGCGGGGAGACTGGACGACCGCAGCGGGCGCTCCTTATCTGTATGAATTGAGCCCGGCCGATTTCGCTGTGCAGTACAACGTGGGGCCAGTGTATGCCGCGGGGACGACGGGGGCGGGACAGAGCATCGGGATCATCAGCGCTTCGAATGTGGACCTGAGCCTGGTGCAGGCGTACCGGACGCTTTTTGGGCTGCCGGCGAATCTTCCGACCGTGGTGGTGGATGGGAATGATCCGGGCCTGAACAACGCGGGCTTGAGCAACACGGGCTTGAACAATGCGGGCCAGAATGAGGCAGGCCAGAATGATGCTGCGACGGAAACCTATCTGGACCTGGAGGAGGCGGGTGCTATAGCTCCGGCGGCGAACGTGGTGCTGTATACCTCAGCGGGCACGGTGCTGACCGATCCCCTGCTGGAAGCAGGTATGCGCGCGGTGGAAGACAACCTTGTGTCGGTGCTGAGCATGAGCTATGACGAGTGCGAGGCGGCGCTTGGAGCATCAGGAAATGCGGCATGGGCTGCGCTTTGGCAAGAGGCCGTTGCGCAGGGTATCACCGTGTTTGTTTCGAGTGGAGATCAAGGATCGGCGGGCTGTGACGACGTGGATACCGAAGCATTTGCAGAGAGCGGATATGCGGTGAACGGGCTGGGCTCAACTCCATACAACGTCTCAGTGGGCGGCACCGATTTCTACTACAGCAGCTATGCCGCGGGTGGAAGCGCACTGCAGACGCAGATTGGCGGGTACTGGAGTGGAGCGACAACCAACTCTCCAACGCTCTCACTGCTGAGGCCTGCTCCTGAACAGGTATGGAACGATGCCTTCGGATTCAATGCGGTGGATGGCGGTGTATACGCCGTCAGCAATTCAACAATTGCCGCAGGTGGGGGCGGTGTAAGCAATGCTGCCGTTTATCCGGCTTCGGGGCCGGTGACGGGGTATCCGAAGCCGACGTGGCAGGCGGGTTCAGGCGTACCGGCGGACAAGTTACGCGATGTTCCGGATTTGTCGCTTTTTGCGGGCGACGGGGCGAACGATGTCTATTATCCGATCTGCGCTTTGCCGGGGGATTGCGTAAATACGGCTGGTTCAGGGGCGGTTTATGTTACGAGCGTGGGGGGTACATCGGCTGCTGCGGCGGCGATGGCCGGCATTCAAGCGCTGGTGAATCAGGCAACGCAGAGCAGGCAGGGACAGGCGAATTATATTTACTATCCCCTGGTTACAAAGACGGCGACTTCGACGGCAAAACCTTTCAACGACATTACTGTTGGCGGGAATCAAGTTCCCTGCTATCAGGGCACGTTGAACTGTGTGCTGGGAGCGAGCGGACAGACCAAGGGCTCATACGCTGAAAGCGGGTTTTTGGCTGCTGCCTCATACGATCGCGCGACTGGGCTGGGTACGGTGAATGTGGCCAACCTTATCAGCGGATGGCCTCTGGTCACCTTTAGACCGAGCGGGACTACGCTGACTGTGACTCCGTCGACGTTTACGCATGGTACGGCGGTGGCGCTCAAGGCAACGGTCATTCCGAAGGTGGGAACTGCGAATCCGACCGGCAGCGTGAGTCTTACAAGCAACGATGCGCTGGCTTATTCCAACGGGTTGGGCGTTTTCACTCTGGCGAGTGGGACAGCGACGGCATCGGTGTCAGATCTGCCCTGTGGAACTTACCAGGTGATCGCCGACTATTCGGGAGACGGTACATATGCGGCCAGCGTTTCCGCGCCGGTGACGATCACTGTGACTCCGGAGAAAGATTCGCTCAACACCTCAGGGTGGGTATTGAACCCGCTGGACGATAGTCTTTATCCGCTGATGGCGGGTATGTCGATTCCGTATGGAGCTGTGGTTTACATCGACGCACAGCCTGTGGGAGTGAATGAGGCGAGTTCCCTGCCTGGCCATAATGCACCTGCCACAGGAGCTATCACGTTTACCGACAAGCTTGCGGTGGGAAGCAAGACAGGAGTTACAGCGCTGAACAGCATGGGCGTAGCGGAGTGGGTGCCAGCGGCGCCGGCGGTGGGCACCCATTCAGTCAGTGCGGCTTATGCGGGCGATGCAAGTTATGCTGCGTCCACAGCGGCTGCGGTAGCGAGCTTCACAGTGTTCAAGGGGACGACGACGATTTCGCTTCATCCGCTGGAGACGAATGTGGTGGCAGGCAGCAGCGTGGCAGTGGACGTGAAGATGTCTTCAGACTATCTGCCGCTGAACGGAACACTGCCCACGGGAAACGTGAACGTGACGCTGGGCGGCAAGACGCTACCCATTGCGTGGAGCAGCTGGGGGACAAAGGGGAGCGCATTTGCAGAGGCGGTGGTGACCTTTACGAACGTGCCAGCCGGAATACTGCCGTTAATGGCTACGTATTCGGGGGACACGAACTGGTATGGCGCTTCAAGCGCTTATGGATCGATTACTTCACTTGCCGCGAAGCCTGCACCGGTTGTCACTTTGACGGCGGCTACGAACTCGTATACTCCCGCGCAGACGGTAACAATGACGGGAACGGTGACTGGGCCGGCTGGAGGGCATGCGCCGAGTGGATCGCTTGTATTCACATGGCAGGCCGGAGTGCGCTCGTACACCTATCCACTGCAGACGATAACCGCAAATGCTGCGGCGTGGACGCTGACGCTGCCGGCGAATCAACTGCTGAATGGGGCGAATCTCTTTGTTGCGACGTTTGTGGGCGATGCGAATTATTCGGCGCAGTCTTCAGCACCGTTGACGATTACGCTGAACGGCAGTGATTTTGCGGTTACCACGACAACGCAGGAAGTATCGGTGCCGTTTGGGAAATCCGCAACAGGGACGATTACGGTGACGCCGATCAATGGCTACACCGGGACGGTGACGATTGCGTGCTCCGGTCCTGCGGGGATTACGTGTACTTCCGCTGTGGCCGCGCCAACAGTAGGGTCTGGGGTTTCAGAAGCAATCACATTCAAGGTGGCTAGCACGGTTGCAGCGGGAACCTATCCGGCTGTCGTCACCGTTACCGGGGGCGGGCATATCCACACGGTGCAGATTCTGGTGGGGAATGTGCCACCGGCTGCTACGCCGACCTTTTCGCCCGCTGCTGGAACGTATATTACGGCTCAGACGGTGACGATCAACGATGTGACTCCTGGCGCGACTATCTACTACACGACGGATGAGAGCACGCCTACGACGACTTCGGCTGTGTACACGGCGGCGATCAAGGTGGGTTTTACCCAGACTTTGAAGACGCTGGCGATTGCACCTGGATATCTATCGAGCGCAGTCGGTTCGGGGGTCTATACGATTACGCCTCCGGCAGCTATGCCTACGTTTTCGCCGGCGGCGGGAACTTATACCGCGGCGCAGACGGTGACGATCAGTGACGCAACAACTGGAGCGACAATCTACTACACGACCAATGGGAGCACGCCTACAATAGCCTCAACAAAATACACAGGGGCGCTCAAGGTGAGCGCGACGGAAACGCTTAATGCTGTGGCGATTGCTACGGGGGATTCGCTGAGCGCAACTGCTTCGGCGACCTACACTATAACGACTTCATCGGCTGCGCCTCCTTCACGACCCCCTCTGACTGGTATACCGCTGGGCAAGCGGCAGTAAGAGGCACGGCCCTATTTCATTCTGCGATACCCTTTCGCACGAGCGCATCTCGCCGTTGTGACGCGGAGCTACACTGGAGTAGCGATTGCGAGGATGTTGCTATTACTGCGGAAGGATACAGGGCGCATGGTCTGGAGGGCACGCTGGAGCGCCCCGACTGGCAACCTCTGACATTGACCGAGACGGACAGGCTGCTGCGGCGTTATCCGGAAGCAGGCGGAGCGCAGAGGCTGCTCTCGATCAGCCCGCGGCCATTTTCAGCGGCGAGCGTGGTGGCAACTCCCAAGGGCAATGTTTTCGTCAAACGGCACCATCGTTCGATTCGCGACCGCGAGGGACTGCTGGAGGAGCATCAGTTCATCGCTCACCTGACTGCGGTGCAATGGGATGACGGTTTGCCGCTGGTGCCGGCGGTGTTGGCGGATGCGGATGGAGAAACTGCGGCGATGGATGGCGAGTGGACTTACGAGGTCCATCGGGTTGCGCGGGGAGTGGATCTCTACGAGCAGGCGCTTTCGTGGACGCCGTTCCTGAGTAGCGAACATGCGCATGCGGCTGGGCGAGCTATGGCGAAGCTGCACCGGGCTGCGATGGGTTATGAGGCTCCGGCGCGACGATCGGGGATGCTGGTGACGAGCTTTTCCATCTTCGCTGGAGATGGGCGAAACGATGATCCCGTTTGGCGGATGGAGGCATTTCTTGGGGTGCGCCCGCAGCTTCGGGCTTATGCGGAGAAACGCGACTGGCGGGCTTCTTTCGATGCGCTTTTTCTTCCACTGTATGATGCCCTTTCTCCGTGGCTTCCTTATCTGTTGCCACTGTGGACCCATAACGATTTCCATGCTTCGAATCTGATGTGGACGAATGGCTCGGAAGATGCGCAGGTGGCTGCGATTATCGATTTTGGGCTGGCTGACCGGACCAATGCGATTCACGATCTGGCTACTGCGATTGAACGCAATGTGGTGGAATGGCTGCGCGTTTCGGAGACTGGCGCGGAGATTGTTCATCTCGATCATCTGGAGGCGTTGCTGGCGGGATATGAAGAGCTTCACCAGTTGAGTTATGAAGAGGCGAGGGCACTGGTGGCGATGCTGCCGCTGGTGCACTGCGAGTTTGCGCTTTCAGAGACGGATTATTTTCTGAGTGTTTTGCAGGATGAGGCGAAGGCCTGGCTGGCTTACGAAGGGTACTTTGTTGCGCATGCCGAGTGGTTTCAGAGCGCGCAGGGCCGGGCACTGATGAAGCATATGGAGCGATGGGCGGAGTGTCATGAGCGCTCTAGAATGACTGCGTTTGTGGCGCCTGGCAGCGAGGCCGGACGATGAGCTGGCTGGGGATGACGCCGCTGGAAATTGTGTCCGCTACGGTCAGCCTGGTGGGGGTGTGGCTGACGATACGGCGCAGTTTGCTGGCGTGGCCGATCATCATTCTCTCCTGCCTGCTGTATTGTGAATTTTTTCGCGAGATCCATCTGTTTTCCGATATGGCGCTACAGGGAGTATTTGCGGTTTGCGCGGTGTATGGGTGGTGGAAGTGGCAGCGCGGTGTGCGGGATGATGGGGCAGTTGTAGTGGTCGAGATCGGCTGGCGAAGCTGGTTGATTGGAGTAGGCGCCGGGGTTTTGGGAAGTCTACTGCTGGGCTACTATATGGTGCACTTTGTTCCGAGCGCTTCCCTGCCCTGGCTGGATGCTTCACTGACTGCGTTTAGCCTGGTGGGGACGGTGTGGCAGGCGCGCAAATACTTTGCCAACTGGTGGATCTGGATCGCGGTGGACGTGGTTTACCTTCCCGAATATATATACAAGGGCGCGAACGTCACAGCTGCGCTTTATGCGGTGTTTGTGGTGTTAGCTGTGTTGGGATTGCGCGACTGGCGGCGCGCGCTGAGGTCACAACAAGAGGCTGCGTCGGCGCAACAGTTGCAGGCGGCGCGATGAGATGTGGTGAGGCAGAGACGACGGTGCGGACGGCAAGCGAGAGCGTGCCGCTTTTTCCTGTGCATTTTTCGCGGACGTTCTCAATGCAGCGGCTTGGGCCTTATGACCCTACGGCTGACTTGACGCCGGATTGTTTTCGCAAGGCGTTTTTTTATCGCGGGCTGCCTGCTGCGGTGGAGATATGCCGCGAGGCTGAATCGTTGCGGGTCAGTGCTTACGGCGGCGATCCTGAAGAACTGCTCAATGAGACTGTGAGCGGACTCAGGCAGGATGATGGCTATTTTGACTTTGCTACGGAAGACACCGGAGTGTGGCGTCTGCATCGCAGTTTACCGGGACTGCGATTGCTGCGCGTGCCGTGGCTGTATGACATGACGTGCTCGGCGATTTTGCAGCAGAGGATTCGCACGGTGGACGCTATGCGAGACTGGCGGCGGATCGCGCAGCGGTATGGGTCGCCGGCGCCGCTTGGGCTGCGGGCTTTTCCGCCGGCGGAGGTGCTGGCGCGTGTTCCGATGTTTGTGCTGGAGCAGATGGGAATTGATGCGAAGCGAGCTCGGACTTTGCTGAAATTTGCGCGCGAACTCGCGTTTGTGCGACTGGATGCGAGGATGAGCTTTGCCACACTACGCGAGCGGTTGTTACGCGTGCCGGGAATCGGGCCGTGGACTACTGAGTCGGTATTGGGCTACGGCGCGGGTGATATTGATGCTGCGATTCCGGGGGATCTGCATCTGCCACGGGTGGTTTGCTATGCGCTGGCGGGTGAGCAGAGAGGCTGCGATGAGCGGATGATGGAGTTGCTGGAGCCGTTTCGCGGCCATCGGTTTCGGATTATCCGGCTGCTGTATGCGGCTGGGGTGGATGTGCCGTGGTAGATGAAAAATACTAGAGGAATGGCGAAGAAAGAGAGAAGTCAATAAACGAAGTGTACGGCAAGGGGCACGAAAGCAGATTCCCTGCGGGAATGACAGCAAGAAAAGCAACGGCAAAAGCAACGACAACCGCAGGTCCTTCGACTCCGCTGCGCTTCGCTCAGGATGACAACAACAGCGCAGCCAGATGTTTACCCGCGAATTGAGACAGTGGCAGTGACTCTGCATATCATTTTTGTAACTTGATTGTGATATTTTCGAGGATGGCATTAGATGCCGTGAGGAGTAGTTTCTTGGCAATTAAGGAATTTATCAAACATCATTATCGCCACTTCAACGCTGCGGCGCTGGTGGATGCGGCCGAAGGTTATGTGAAGCTCGTGGACGCGGGCGGGAAGATGTTTGTGACGATGGGCGGTGCGATGAGCACGGCCGAACTGGGACTGTCGCTGGCGGAGATGATTCGCCAAGATAAAGTGCATGCGATTACCTGCACTGGCGCGAATCTTGAAGAGGATGTCTTCAACCTGGTGGCGCACGACTTCTACGTGCGCGTGCCTAACTATCGCGATCTGACTCCTGAGGATGAGGTCAAGCTTCTCGACAAGCATCTGAACCGCGTGACGGATACGTGCATTCCTGAGATGGAAGCGATGCGGCGTATTGAGAAGGTTGTGTTGAAGGAATGGATGCGCGCGGACCAGGCGGGCGAGAGCTATTTTCCGCATCAGTTCATGTACAAGATTCTGCTGTCGGGAGCGTTGAAGGATTCGTATCAGATCGATCCGAAGAACAGCTGGCTGCTGGCCGCGGCTGAGAAGAATCTGCCTATGTTTGTGCCTGGGTGGGAGGACTCGACGCTGGGCAATATGTATGCAGGCCACTGCATCTCGGGCGATGTGAAGAAAGTGCACACAGTCCGGACCGGCATTGAATACATGATGGAGCTGGCGGAATGGTATACGAACACCACGGCGGAAAGCCCGCTGGGGTTCTTCCAGATTGCGGGCGGCATTGCTGGTGATTTTCCGATCTGCGTAGTGCCGATGCTGCACCAGGATCTGCAGCGGAATAATGTGCCGCTGTGGGCTTACTTCTGCCAGATCAGCGACTCTACTACGAGCTATGGCTCGTATTCGGGCGCGGTGCCGAATGAGAAGATCACGTGGGGCAAGCTCGGTGTGGATACGCCCAAGTACATCATTGAATCCGACGCGACGATTGTTGCGCCGCTGATCTTTGCGTACATTCTGGGATGGTAGTGATTATCATTCCATTTGATTCACAAGATTGACGGAATTTCGAACTCAGGCTATAAAAACAGCATGTGCTGTGAACGCTGCGCTTTCGGGATGGTCTGCTGCTGCAACTGTTGTTGTTGCGGACGGCCTGCGCGCTGGCGTTCCGGAGGTTGTGGTCTGACGTAGAGTTTTTAACCACATCAGGTTTTGCATCCGGCCCACTCGCCAGCTTTCGGCGCGTGGGCCTTTTGCTTTTGCGGGCAATCTTCAATGAGGTGACGTTATGGCGGACGAATCGGTTGGCGTAAAGACGCAGGCAGACAAAGCAGGATCATGGCTGACGCTGGATGTATGGGCGGTGCTGTTGGCTTTTGTGCTCGCTCTGCTGGTATGGACAGGCATTTTGCAACATGTTCCCTGGTAAGAACAGGCTAACTTAGGGGTGAGACAGATGGCGACGAACGTAGTTGCAATTGATACAAGGTCGAAGAGCAGAGTGGGCCAGGTTCTGGCGTTGATTCCGGGCATTCTGCTGCTGGCGGCAATTGGCCTTGCGGCGAAATGGATTGAGCAGTCGATCAATGGCTATACCAAGGCGCATCACATCGCTTTTCCCAACATTGAGTATGTGCTGTGGGCGATTGTGATCGGGCTGATCATCGGCAACCTGATCAAGATTCCGGCGATCTTTCAAGCGGGCATCGATACGTACGATTTCTGGCTGAAGGCCGGGATTGTGCTGCTGGGCTCACGCTTTGTGCTTGCGGATATACGCAAGCTGACGGGAATCAGCCTGCTGTTGGTGTTTATCGAGATTGGCGGGTCACTACTGCTGATGACAGCGCTGGGCAAAGCATTTGGGCTGCGACCGAAGCTGATCAACCTGCTGGCGATCGGCTCATCGGTCTGCGGTGTTTCAGCGATTATCGCAGCGAAAGGCGCGATCGATGCGGACGATGAAGATTCGTCGTTTGCAATTGCGGCGATCCTGGCGCTGGGCGCGATCTCGCTCTTCGCGTTCCCGGCGATTGGGAGCGCGCTGCACATGAGCAACAACGCTTACGGCTTGTGGGCTGGACTGGCGGTGGATAATACCGCGGAGGCTACGGCGGCGGGAGCTTTGTTTTCCGATGCGGCGGGCAAGGTGGCTGTACTGACGAAGACCTGCCGCAATGCAATGATCGGCTTTGTGGTGCTGGGCTACGCGATCTACTGGACACGCAAGGGGCAGGCACAGGCGATCCAGAACAAGGCTGCCTTTCTGTGGACGAAGTTCCCCAAGTTCGTGTTGGGATTTCTAGTGATCTCCGCAGTGGTTTCGTTGGGTGCGTTCAATGCAGATCAGGTCAAGAGCCTGGCCAATCTTTCGCGATGGGCATTTCTGCTGACGTTTGCAGGTGTAGGTCTGAAGACGAACTTCCGCGCGTTGTCGCGTCAAGGCGTCAAGCCCTTTGTCGTGGGGATCGTGGGCGAGGTCTTGATCGCCGTGCTGACGCTGGGCCTGGTGGTTGGAGCTAATCGGTTGTGGACTTTGTAGGACAGCGCTTTTTCACGCTGTCCGCATATCGGCGTGCAGCTGTTTTCTGTCGCTGCGCGAAACCATCATGGCGTAGAGCGCGACGACGATGTAGCCGAGTGCCGGCAATGCATAGCCCAGCGCTATGCTGCCTGTGATACGGGTTATCCACCCCATTGCAGGCGGGAAGATGGCTCCGCCGGTGATGCCGATGACCAACAGGCTTCCGCCTATCTTGGTATCTTCTCCGAGGCCGTGCACACCGAGAGCGAAGATGGTGGGATACATCACTGACATGAAGAAGCTTGTGACGAGGATCGCGATAGAGCCTGCCATTCCTGGCTGCACTGTTCCAAAGCAGATGAGCACAAAGTTGATGACTGCGTAGGCAATGACCATCCTGACCGGAGAGATGAACCGCATGAGTGCGGTTGAACTGATGCGGCCAATGGCCATTGCGACCAGTGAGCCGGTGAGGAAGTAGCCGGCTGTCTTGTCGGTGGCGGTGGTATAGGCGCGCATGTAAGGGATGAAGGTGCTCCAGGTGCCGATCTGGGTGCCAACGTAGAAAAACTGGGCGAGAACGGCAAACATCAGCCGCGGATTTTTGAGGAGGCGGCCGAAGTTTCCATGGCGGCTCTGAGCTGAAGTGGTCTCTGCGAGGCCGAGATCGACGTTGGAGTCGAGGATGACTGGGAATCGGGTCAGGCCGATCGTCGTGGCTAGAAGAAGCACGGCTACGCCGAGGACGACGTAAGTGGGGACGACGCGCAGAATCTCGTTATGGAGATAGGCCTGGTAGGTCCCCTGCAGCTTCATTACGGCGATCTCGGCCGGCTTCTTGTCAATTCCGGAGAAGATGAACCAGGTGCCGAAAAGCACGCCAGTGAAAGCACCCGGAGGATTGAATGCCTGCGCGAAGTTGAGGCGTCGCTCAGCCGTGGAAGGGTGGCCGAAGCGGGCGATGAGTGGGTTGGCGGCTGTCTCGAGAATGGAGGACCCGCTGCCTACAACGAAGAGCGCGATGAGGAAGGGCAGGTATTGGCTGAGCACAGCGGCCGGCCAGAACATCAGAGTGCCGATACCGAATACGATGAGTCCAACGAGCAAGCCCGCTTTGTAGCCGAAGCGGCGCATCAACAATCCGGCCGGGATGGCCATGGTGCCATATGCAAGAAATGTCGCGGTCTGGACGAGCTGGGCCTGAAGCAGGCTCAGTTCAAAAGACTTGCGGAACTGCTGTACCAGAATGTCTGTGAGGCTGTTGGATGTGCCCCAAACGAAAAAAATCAGCGTGGTCAGCATGAAAGGCAGCATTTGCCCTGGCGGAAAGATCGACGGCTTCTCTCCTGCGAGAGATGGCTCCTCAGATCGGAAGGGCGTGGCGAGATGCATGTCGAGTCTCCGGTAGACGTTGTTATGGATCAACCTTAAAGATGAAAGATAACTAAAGCCACCCTTGGTGGTCACGTGGTTTGATTGGCTTGATGGTGTTTTCCTGAGATGATCAAACTCAAGGGTCGCTTCGAACATCCAACGGATATGATCGTGTGTTCATACTGGCTCCACAGATCTGACGCGGTCAGACTTCATCTACGATACCGATATAAGAGCCTGTTATGGGTTCTAGCCATCTGCATTTCATATTTATTGTTAGCTCGGTGTGCAGGGGCCCAGCCGGGACAAGCGACTAAAGAACAGGAACCTGATACCGCTCCGCAAATGGAAAACATCCTATCTTCCTACGAAGGTCAGAACGTTACTTCGATCTCTGTTGCAGGTCAACCAGGAGCAGACACCTCAAAATTTGAAAGCCTCTTTATTCAAAAGGCGGGTACGCCATTTTCCAGGGAGCAGATTGATCAGACGATCACAGCTCTTAAGACAAGCGGCCACTTCGATAAGGTTCAGATTCATGTCAGTCCAGAGGTTAACGGCGTTCGCGTTTTATTGGTACCTGAACCAGCCGTCTACTTTGGCATCTTTGAATTTCCCGGGGCAGGCCGATTCGCGTATTCCCGTCTCATACAGATTGCCGATTATCCGCCGAAAGCCCCCTACAATGCAGACGATGTAGAACTTGACCGCCAGAGCCTGCTTACGTTCTTCCGCCAGCAAGGTTATTTCCAGGCTGAGGTCACTCCTGAAGTTAAGGTCGATCAGTCTACCCGGATCGCAAATATTTTCTTTCATGTCACCTTACATACGCGTGCAAAATTTGGAGCGATCGACATTGAGAATGCTGCGCCTGAGGAAGTGGCGAAGCTTTCCAAGAGCCTGCAGTCGTTAAAGGCTCGCTTTCGCAACTCTGCGATTCGTCCTGGCAAGACTTACCGTCATGGGGCACTCGACAAAGCTACTCAATTTCTGACAAACCGGCTGGAGGATGACGATCACCTTGGCGCGCGAGTCAAGCTGGCTGGCGCGGAATACCACGCTGATACCAACCGGGCGGATATTCACTTCAACGTGGACCCCGGGCCATTGACTTATGTGCGAGTGGAAGGAGTGCATCTGTTCAGCTGGAAGAAGAAGTCGCTGCTGCCCCTCTACCAGGGAATCAGCGTGGATGAAGAGTCGGTTGAGGAAG
>Ga0206933_1075_pt1 | contig 21140 bp, 18 predicted proteins | sample Alteio_BWOrgHeat_15_FD_152937 | JGI IMG/M metagenome (GOLD analysis project Ga0206933, IMG submission 152937) | Enriched cells from forest soil in Barre Woods Harvard Forest LTER site, Petersham, Massachusetts, United States -... | ecosystem: Environmental > Terrestrial > Soil > Temperate forest >... | reverse complement strand
ATCAGACTGGAGACTTCGCCGAACTGGTTTGCTCGAATTCTCTGAAATCTGACAGCGAAAATACCGCACCCTGGCTGCTGAAGGAAGAGATGCGACGTTCGGGTTCGCTGTTAATAGAAATTGCGCGAGCCTGTGCCGTTCCAGCCGGGCATGCGCTAGCGGTAGATCGTGCGACCTTTGCCACTTGCGTCACCGAAGCGCTATCGCGCGAGCCGCTGATCACCATACGGCGGGAAGAAGTCGCGCACATCGACGAAGATGAGATCACAGTCATCGCTACCGGTCCGTTAACATCCGATAATCTCTCGCGGGAAATCGGACGGTTGAGTGGCGCTTCCCATCTGTTCTTTTACGATTCGATCAGCCCCATCGTTGAGGCCGATTCGATTGACATGACGAAGGTCTATCTGGCGGCGCGCTATGATAAAGGTTCGGCCGACTACATCAATTGTCCAATGTCGCGGGAGGAATATGACTGCTTTTACGACGCTTTGCTGGCGGCGCAATCCGTCGAAGAACGCGAATGGGAGAAGCTGAATTATTTCGAAAGCTGCTTGCCGATCGAAGAGATTGCACGGCGAGGACGTGACACCTTGCGCTTCGGTCCCATGAAACCCGTCGGTCTGAAAGACCCGCGTACCGGACGCATCCCCTATGCGGCAGTGCAATTGCGGCAGGAGAATCTTAGGGCCGACTCCTACAACCTGGTCGGATTTCAGAACCACCTGAAATTCGGCGAGCAAGCCCGCGTGCTGCGATTGATCCCCGGCCTCGAAAACGCTCGCTTCCTGCGCTATGGGCAGATTCATCGCAATACTTACATCAATGCTCCGACGTTACTTTCGGAGGCACTCCAGATGAAGGCGCATCCGAAGGTCTTCTTTGCGGGCCAGATCTGTGGCGTCGAAGGCTACGTGGAATCTATTGCCGCGGGACTAATGGCGGGAATTCACGCTTCGGCGCTGTCCATCGGGGCCGATCCTATAGCGCCACCGCGCGCAACGGCATTTGGATCACTGACGAACTACATCACGCATGCGGATCCCAAGAAGTTCCAGCCCGCTAACATAACATTTGACCTTTTGCCGCCGCTGGATCGGAAGGTGCGGGATCGCCAGGAACGCCATCGTCTGCAATGCGAGCTGGCGCTAAAGGACTTTGAAGGCTGGATGGAAAAAATCGGATTCGCCGTAGGAACGTAGCTTGCTACGTCCGCGGCTAGTCTGGCAAGACGGCGACCTGCGTCTCTACAGACTTACTGAACAAATCCCAGAACCATCTCGTATCACCCATTAGGACGTTGCTTTGTGCGGCTTACGTTCCACGAGCCTCCGCGTCCAATGAATCAGGATGGTCTTCCGCGATCTTATCGGCGATGTGCTTCGCACCCTGTGGTCGCACAAGCTGCGCACGTTCCTCACAATGTTTGGCATCGCCTGGGGGATTGTTTCGATCGTGCTCATGGTCGCCGCAGGGGAGGGCCTGCGCAAAGGCCAGGAAGACCAGGCCAAGACTCTGGGCAAAGATGTGATGATCGTTTTTCACGGACGCACCAGCTTGCAAGCCGGAGGCGCACGTGCAGGGCGGGCCATTCACTGGGAAGATCCCGACGTGGCAGCGGTTCAGGCCGACGCGCCCGATTGTCAGTACGCCATTCCGGAGCTGGAGCAGGAAGATGTTCGCGCTCATAGCAACTACAACAACGCCGCGTTCCTGATCACAGGTTCGCTGCCGCCATTTCAGGAAATTCGCAGCCTCGACGTAGGGCAAGGACGGTTCTACGACTGGGACGACACGCGCGAAGGTCGCCGCGTAGCATTTCTGGGCAGCGATGCTTCCAAGCAACTTTTTCCTGGCCGCAATCCTGTCGGCGAGAACGTCTATCTGAACGATTTCCCTTACGTCGTCATCGGTGTGATGGCAACGAAGAAACAGGATTCCAGCTACGACGGCTGGGACGTGAACAAGATTTTCATTCCTTTTGGCGCTATGCGCCGCGACTTTCCCGACAAACCTCCGGGCACACCCACGACTTTCGATCAGTTGTTGGTGACGCCCAAAACAGTCGAGCAACATGAGAGCTGCAAACGCGAAGTTCGGGTGGCGCTCGGACGCATGCACAACTTCGACCCGCATGACAAAGAAGCATGCCCCATCTGGGATACGGTGCAGGAGGCGCAAGCATTCCGCCAGATGACCGACGGCATGAAATATTTCTTGGGCGCAGTCGGCGTGGTTACGTTGTTTCTGGGCGGCCTCGGAGTCATGAACGTGATGATGGTCGCGGTGCGTGAGCGCACACGCGAAATTGGCGTCCGCAAAGCGCTGGGCGCGCCTGCTCATACCATCTTGCGGCAATTTTTTCTGGAAGCGCTGCTGATCGCCGTTCTAAGCGGCGGCGTTGGATTAGGAGTGGCCTACGGGATTTGCTCCCTGGTCGATCTGCTGCCGATGCCGGATTTCTTCGCCGGACTCCTGCCGACGTGGAAATCAGGGTTGATGGCGTGCGGTCTGCTGGGCGCGATCGCAGTGTTGTCAGCTTTGTATCCCGCGCGGAAGGCGGCTTCTGTGGATCCGATCGAAGCTCTTAGATTCGAGGCAGGCGGCTAGAGGTATAAACCACAAAGGACACAGAGGTACACGAAGAAACCGTCCGACCAAGCTGTGAAGCTTCGTGTCCTCTGTGGTTAAACGCCCGCGGTTTTCAAAAGCCATGCTGATTGAAATCATTCGCGAAGCCTGGATCGCCCTCAAGCGCAACACCACGCGCAGCCTGCTGACCATGCTTGGTATCGTGTGGGGCATCACGACGGTCACGCTTCTGATCGCCTACGGCAGCAGCTTCCGCCGAATCCTGGTTGGCGGTTTCGATGCGTTCGGCAAGAGTGCAGTGATCTGCTGGCCGCAGCAGACCAGTGAACAGCCCGGCGGACAGCGCGCCGGCAAGAAAGTGGTTTTCGAGCAGGCCGATGTCGACATGGTCAAAGAAACCGCGCCCCTGGTGAAACACGTTTGCCTTGAGACCGTGCACCGGCCTGGCATTGCCTACGGCGACCGCATGGTCGGAACCGCGGCCGTCCGCGGTGTTTGCCCAGAGTACGGAGAGATGCGCAACGAGGTTCCTGCAGAGGGTCGTTGGATCAACGCCAGCGACGAACTGGAACGGCGGCGCGTAGCCTTCCTCGGCGGACGCGTTCGAGAGCAGTTGTTCAGCGGGCGTCCAGCCGTTGGCGAGACGGTGACTATCGGCGGCGTCCGCTTTACTGTGATCGGCGTCATGGCCCGCAAGATTCAGCTCAGCAACTACTTCAGCAGCGACGACGATTCGGTTTGGATTCCCTATTCCGCCGCCGGCGATCTGTGGAACACACGCGACGCGGCAGTGTTGATCTTCGCTCCTGTCGCGCCGCAATTCGAAAAGAAAGCCATGGCGCAGGTGCTGGCTGCGGTCGCAACCCGGCAACAGTTCTCGCCGACCGATCCGAAAGCAATTCAGATGTTCGGACGTGACGAGTTCCGTCCGGTGATTGACGCACTGACTATCGGACTGCAAGTGTTGCTCACCTTCATCGGGACTTTAACTCTCGGCATCGGTGGCGTCGGGGTGATGAACATCATGCTGGTTTCAGTCGATGAACGCATTCGCGAAATCGGCCTACGCCGCGCCTTGGGTGCGAGAAAACGCCACATCAAGTTCCAGTTCCTGGCAGAGACTCTTCTCATCATGATGTTAGGCGGCGCAATCGGCGTGTTACTGTCCTATGCAATTGCCGCGGCCGTGGGTACGTTGCCTTTGATGGGACCATTGTTTGAAGACGAGTCCGGCAAAGGCGATATCCATCTGCAAATCTCCCTGATGACGGTCACGCTGTCCACGCTGGTACTGCTGGTGGTCGGGGTAATCAGCGGCCTTGTGCCAGCCCTGCGCGCCTCCAAGTTGGACCCAGTCGAAGCCCTCCGCTACGAATAAGAACAGTCACGGATCACACGGATTACCACGGATTAAGAACATAAGGATAGAAGAAAAAGAATTATCCGTGCCGATCCGTGAAAATCCGTGGCCGCAGCTCCTCTGTTCCGACAAATCATTTGACCCCATTCCGAGTTAGCGGTACCTTTCTGCCAGTTCTTCGCGAGGTGCCTGCTTGCCGATTTTCGCCGTCGATGCAGTCGATCCCGCCTTGCAACACACCAAGGAGCAACTTTTTCACCCATTCCGCGCGGCACAGTGGGCGAAGCTTGCGCTAGTAGGTTTTCTCGCCGGCGAACTCAGTTCTGGGGGATGCAACGGCAGCAGTTTCCGATCGCCTGGTCGTCCCGGCGGCCAGCACCTGCCTTTGCCGCACGTGGATCCTCTGTTGTATGCCTCGTTATTCGCTCTGCTGATCGGCCTGATCGCGGTCCTCTGGATATTGTTTGTCTACGTAAGCAGCGTGATGCGCTTCGTCCTGTTCGACAGTGTGATCAACAAGCGCTGCGAAATCCGGCGCGGCTGGGCTCGTCGACACGCGGCCGGGCTTCGTTATTTTGTATGGCAATTGCTACTTATCCTCGCGATGGCCATCGGCATGGCCATCCTGATTGGAGTTCCCGTCGCTTTTGCCCTTGCCGCGGGATGGATAAAAGATCCGCGCCAGCATCTGGCACCGCTCATCCTGGGCGGCATTTTCGTGTTCTTTGTCGTGATCGGCTTCGTTTTGCTCTCTTTGGTCATCCACGTCCTAACGAAAGACTTCGTGGTGCCCCAGATGGCGCTCGAAAATATCGGCCCCTTTGAAGGCTGGCGCCGCCTATTGCCCATGCTCCGATCGGAGAAGGGCAGCTACGCCGGTTACATCGGCATGAAAATCATTATGGCCCTTGCCGCTGCCGTGATGATAGGCATTGCTACGTTCATCGTAGTCCTAGTCTTGCTGATTCCGGTCGGCGGCTTTGGCATCGTCGCTGTGTTGATCGGAAAAACTGCCGGTCTAACCTGGAACCTATACACGATCACGCTGGCGGTCGTCCTGGGATGCATCGTGCTCGCAATACTCTTTTACGTAATCGCTCTGATCTCGGTGCCTGCGATCGTGTTCTTCCCCGCTTATTCCATCTACTTCTTCGCGTCGCGCTATCCGGCCTTGGACGCCCTCCTTCGGCCGCCGCCAGCGGCGCCCTTGCAGCCGCCATTGTTGCCACCGGAGCCGATCGCGTGAGGCAGAGTCACCGTTGTTTGTGGTCGTGCGTCCAGGAGAAGCGCCGCCCGAGAATGCATTTGATAATCAGATGATCGGTTGCAGCGGTCGCCCCGATGCCAACCCCAAAATTGAACTCCCACTCTGGCCCCAGGTCGAGGTCGATGGCAGGGACGAACTGCTGTTGCTGCTCGTGGAGCGGGCTGAAATCTGTGATCGGCCCCCAGGAACCGTAATACTCCAACCCGCCTGCGATTCTCTCGGTGATGTCGTAGCTGAACTTAAAATTGGGCGAGAACACAACGCCCTGGTTCACGCCCGGCCCATGGAACGAGCGGTCGAGCGTGGGATTGAAGCTCAGATACCAGCGCCCGATTTTCTTGTCAACGATGGGGCGGATCTCCCACGTCCAGGTGTCGGCAGAGTAAGAAGGACGCTGGTAGCCGATTTCGTTCGACAAGCTCACTCCCACCGGCCAGTGCCATGACTCGGGAATACGGAAGCGCGGACGAATGTGATCGCCTACCCATTGCCATCCCTCATTAGGCTGAATGCTAGTGAAAATGTAGAACCCGGTCTCGAACCAATCGTTAATGCCTTGCGTGATTTCCACGGTCTCGTGTTCGGCATGGTTGGTGGGCAGAACGCCGTCAACCACCGTTGTGCTGCCTTCTACGGTGAAGTTGGAGTGCAGTTCGACCATGGTGTGCTTGGGTGGAACCAGATCCGAACCGTAAACTTGGATTTCGTAGTTGTCTTGCGCCCAGGCAGGAGTGATTGCTGCCAAGAGGAGAATCACTCCGAAAGATACCGACATTAAGACCGAGAACCGTCCGATACGCATGCTTGCTGCGCGGCAAGAACGGCCGCGACTTGCTGTCTTTCATCATGCACGGCAGCGCAACGCGGTGCAAGAGCGATGGCGAAACCCCACCCCGGTGGAACTCACTTGCGAAGTTGGGTGATAGGCTTCCATGGCGGGCCATTGGCAGTGGCTATCATTGGGAGGAGGCATGGAAGCGTTTGAGAAAAAAGTGCGGGACAGTTTTGGCCGGCAGCTCTTCATGTCCGCTATTGGGGCGGAGATGATTTCGGTTGGCCGTGGCAGTATTGAGATTCGATTTCCGTTCAGCTCTAAACTGACCCAGCAAAATGGATTCGTGCATGCGGGCGCGATCACCAGCATTATGGATTCCGCCTGTGGCTATGCGGCTTTAAGCGTCGCGCCGCCGGAGGCCGACGTTCTCAGCGTGGAATTCAAAGTCAACCTTCTGGCTCCGGCAGTAGGGGAATCGTTCGTGGCTCGCGCGTCAGTGAAACGTGCCGGCAAAAAGCTGGCCGTCTGTACTGCCGACGCTTTCGCGGTTCGAGCCGGCGAGGAAAAACTGATTGCCACCATGCTGGCCACGATCATGAATATAGATTCGAAAGCTTAATCCCGTGCCCGGTTCTTGATCCAGATCGGCGAGCCCACGAATCCGAATGCCTTTCGGAGTTGATTCTCCAGAAATCGCTGGTAGGAAAAGTGCAGTTTCACCTTGCGGTTAGTGAACAGCACAAACGTTGGCGGGGACACTCCTGCTTGCGTCATGTAATAAATCTTGACCTGCTGCCGCGCGGGGACTGATGCGCGTTCGAAGTCGATGAATTTCAGAAAGCGGTTCATCTCCGCGGTTGGAATTCGTTTTCGCCGCTCGGCGGCCACCTCCTCCAGCGTAGGCAAAATCTTCTCCGTCCCTTTACCGGTGGCCGCAGAGACGAACAACACTGGCGCGTAGCTGAGGAATTTAAGATCGTAGCGAACCCTCTGCTCGTAAGCCTCTCGATCAGCCGGACTCTTGCTCTCGCGAATGCGTGTCGATTTCGTCTCGCGCCCGGTCTTTTTCTGGCCGCTGGTTACCAGATCCCACTTGTTAACGATAATAATTACGGATCGGCCGCTTTCGTGGGCATAACCGGCGATGGTGGCATCCAGCGCATTCACACCTTCGGTCGCGTCGATCACCAGCAGCGCGATGTCAGCCGCGTCAAGATGCTTGCGTGCCATCACGACGGAAAGCTTTTCCGCCATCAGATGAGTTTTTCCCTTGCGCCGGATTCCTGCGGTGTCAATAAAGCGAAAAGCCTTGCCGTGGATCTCGATGACTTCGTCGACCGCGTCACGGGTCGTGCCCGGAATCGGAGAAACAATGGCTCGCGAGGTGCCAGTAAGACGGTTCAGCAGAGTCGATTTGCCAACGTTAGGATGCCCGATTATCGCAACCTTGACTTCTTTGGGCTCGGGCACGATCTCGCCTTCCGCCAAGTCCGTGGGTTCCTCGGTGGTGATTTCATCTTCAACAGTTTCCGGCGTCGCGGTTTCGAGATGCAAAGCTTCGAACACCGCTTCCAGCACATCGTCAACGCCGCGCCCGTGTTCAGCAGAAATTGGAAACAACTTTCTGATTCCCAGGCGATGGAATTCATCAATCAGCGACTGCTGCTTGTCGCTATCGATCTTGTTAACCGCGAGAAACACCGGCTTGCCGCCGCGAAGCAGCAACCGGGCAACATCAAGATCGGGCGCGGTGAGTTCGCTGCGCCCATCGACTACGAGAATAATCGCATCAGCTTCTTGCAGGGCAACCTTGGCTTGACGAAAAATTTCTGCCGGAATGAAGTCCTTTTCGTCAGGCTCGATTCCACCGGTGTCGACAATGCGCAGGCGGTGTCCGCGAAAGTGCGCTTCGCCGTAGAGACGGTCGCGAGTAATGCCGGGTTCATCGCCAACAATGGCGCGCCGTGAGCCCACGATGCGATTAAACAGCGTCGATTTCCCGACGTTAGGCCGGCCAACGATGGCGATGGTGGGAACGCCAACCGTCACCGGCGCGCTCATCGAGTTGGAATTGATTCTGGTCAAAGGCTTGCAGAGATCGGGACGTGTGCTGAAACGTAGCAAGCTACGTTTCTACAGCGGGACTACTGTAGAGACGTTGCAAGCAACGTCTCTGGCTTATTATAGAGACTCCGTGGCTCCAACCCATCAGCCCGTACCTGCTGGCATCCCCGGCGTGAAGAAACATGCTGGCTCGCTGTACCAGTTCTTCGCCCCTGGAGGTGTGCTCTCCCGCACCCATCCGGCCTACGAGTTTCGCCGCGGACAGCTTCAGATGGCCCAAGCCGTCGAGCAAGCCCTCGAAGAAAAACATCACCTCATCGTCGAAGCTGGCACCGGAACGGGGAAAACCCTGGCCTACCTCGTCCCCGTAATTCGCTCGGGCAAGCGCGTGATCATTTCGACCGGCACCAAGAACCTGCAGGAGCAACTCTTCCACAAGGATATCCCTTTTCTCGAGCAAGCGTTGTTTCCCGACGGCGAAGGCCGGCTCAATGTCTGCTACATGAAGGGGCGCAACAATTATCTGTGCCGCAAGAAGCTCTACGATCTCACCGACCAGCCCGTGCTAAGCGGACTGGAAGAGATCGAGCACTATCGTGCGATTGCCGCGTGGGAAAAGACGACGCAGACCGGAGATCGCGCCGAACTCGCGGAACTGCCCGAGGCCAGCGCTCTGTGGCACAAGATCGACGCGCGCTCCGACGCTTGCATCGGCCAGAAGTGCAGCTCGTTTGACAAGTGCTTCATCACCGAAATGCACCGCCGGGCGATGGAAAGCGACATCATCATCGTTAATCACCATCTGTTCTTCGCCGATCTGTCGATCAAGCAGCAGCGCGAGTACGCGCCCGACGCCGGAATCTTGCCGGAGGTGGGCGCGGTTATCTTCGACGAAGCCCACGAACTGGAGGATGTGGCTGGCAGCTACTTTGGGATTTCCGTCAGCAACGGACGATTAGAAGAGTTATGCCGTGACGTCGAAGCCTCGCTACAGCGCAACCACATGCTTTCAGTCTCGATTTCAAGCGCGGTGAAAAGTCTGCGCGAGCGCTCGATGTTTTTCTTTGCGTTGCTGCCCCAGGGCGAAGGCCGCTTTGCTTTCGAGAATCGCCGCGACTTCCTGGAAGAAAATGGCGACGAGTTTACCTCGTTGCAGCAGTCGCTCACCCGCCTGGTCTCGGAACTCGAAAACCTGCCGTCCAAGCCCGAGGAGGTTTTCAACTTCGCCCGACGCTCGCAGGAACTGCAGGTGCAACTCGGTTTCCTGATGGAATCGCAAGACCATAACACCGTTTTCTGGATCGAACGCCGCCGCGGCGGCCGCGACAAATTCAATGTCTACCTGCAGGCCACGCCGATCGACGTAGCGCCAATCCTGAAGACCTGCCTGTTCGATAATCTCGACTGTGCCGTCCTGACTTCCGCCACGCTCGCGGTCGGCGGAGGCTTCGAGTACATGCGCCGCCGCCTTGGACTGGAGCACACGCGCGAATCCGTTTTACCCTCGCACTTCGATTACGAAAGCCAGGCGCTGCTCTACGTGCCGCCCGACCTGCCTGATCCGCGCACTCCGCAATTCGCAGCCAGGGCGGCCGACCGCATCCGCCGCCTGCTCGAAATCACCCGCGGCCGCGCCTTCGTGCTGTTTACCAGCTACGCCCAAATGAACGATGTCTATCAGCGTCTGCTCGGAGAAATCGACTTCCCGATGTTGTTGCAGGGCGACGCGCCGAAAACCGCCCTGCTCGAAGAATTCCGCCTGACGCCTCACGCCGTCTTGTTCGCGACCTCATCGTTCTGGCAAGGCGTCGACGTGCAGGGAGAACAACTCAGCTGCGTGATCATCGACCGCCTGCCCTTCGCCGTTCCCAGCGACCCAGTCGTCGCAGCCCGAGTAAAATCCATTGACGCCGAGGGCGGCAACGCGTTCTTTCAATACCAGGTTCCGGCCGCAGTGATCACGCTGAAACAAGGCTTCGGACGCCTGATCCGCTCGCTTCACGACCGTGGCCTGCTGGTGCTGCTGGACAATCGCATTCTAAAGAAGCAATACGGGCGAGTATTTATTGAGAGCCTGCCAAACTATCGCAAGACTACCGAGATGGGTGCCGTTGAGGAGTTCTTTGGAATTATGTGAAGAATGCACCGGGTGCATTAATATGACAGAACTCGGCATCAAACCATTTGAGAGGACACTGGATGCTCAAGCAAGTAGGAATTGCAGTCGCGATATTATTCTTTCTTACGTCACTGGCGCTATGCCAGACACAAGGTCATTATGACGCCAGCTTCAACAGCGCGCTGATTTTCACTCGGTCATCCGACGCAAATGCCGTTCAACAAAGCGCCACAATTGCGGCAAACTATTTCGGCACCTTTCGACTGCGCTTGAACAAAAAGTCCAAGAATTCCCTGATATTCAACTACGGATACGCCAAGAATTCTCAGGTCTATCAGACCAACTTCAATTACCACCAACTGGACACCATTCACGAATACACCGCGGCCTATGTCCGCAACTTTTATGAAAAGGGAAAATTTCAGCCGTTCTTTCTGATCGGAGCCGGAGCGCTGGGCTTTTATCCTCGAAGCACCTGGGTGTTTTTTCCGCCTATCCAGCCCAACAATATCCCCAACAATATTCAGATTAATGTCAACGCCACATCGCAGTGGGAACCCGCGATTCTGTACGGCGGCGGCGTGGATTACGCCCTGCCCTGGAAATTCGCTCTCCGCCTGCAATACCGCGGACTCATTTACAACAACCCAAGTTTCAACGTGAACAACTTGAACAACAGCGCCATAAGTTTCGTCTCGGGATACCGAGGCCACATGGCCGAGCCCTCAATCGGCCTGGTCTTCCGATTCTAAAAACACAAGCCACGGAATTACACGGATTTCCAAGGATCAATAAAAAAGACAGGTCCATCTTGATCCTTGGATGTCCGTGTAATCCGTGGCCGATGTGTTACGAGCTCAAAGCCGCCTTGCGCAGCTTCCGGCTTTCCGCCAGCAAGGCCATCGAGTGCATCAGGTTTTGCAAAGTCACAATGCCAATCAGGCGTTCGTCTTCAACCACAGGGATAATGCTGAGATTGCGCGCAGTCAATTTGCGGAACGCCGACGCCAGCGATTCTTTCTTCTGCGCCACTTCGAAGATGCGGTTCATCACCGCTTGCACGTAGCCATTTCCCTCGGCGCGGAGTGCTGCCAGAATCTTCTGTTTCGAAATCACTCCCACCATGTCGCTGCCGCGAATGACCGGGAAATCATCCTGCAGCGAGTGCACAGCTTTCTCCAAAGCATCTTCCAAAGTATCCGCGGGAGACAACGTGGCGAAGTCGGTCAGCATAACGTCTTCCAGCCGAACCGTTTCGAGCACCGACTGGAACACCGCTGAACGCTCCTCCAGTTGTGCCGCCACAAACAGGAAGAATCCGATCATAGTCAGCCAGACATAAGCCGGTTGCAGCATTCCCGTCAGCATGAACACAGTGGCGAAGCCCCGGCCAATCGATACCGCGCGACGCGTAGCCCGCACCGAATCCATCCGCCGGCTGAAAAGTGCTCGCAGCACCCTCCCCCCATCCATCGGATAAGCTGGCAACAGGTTGAACAGGGCAAGCCACAGGTTTGCCCACACTAGGCTGCGAGGCAGATTTCCGGAGAAAATGTAAGGCTTTGTCCACAGATGGACCTCGGGCGCCACGGAAAGCAAAACGCCCGCAGCCAGCGCCGCAACCATGAGATTGACCAATGGCCCAGCCACGGCGATGCGCACATCTCTTTTCCAGGTCAGAATTCCCGGCTCAAGCGGGCGCTGAGTTTCATCCAGCAAGGTAACTCCGCCGATGGGCAGCAAAATGATCGCCTTCGCGGGAAGTCCCGCCCGCATGCCCACCAACGCATGTCCGAGTTCGTGCAGCACCACGCTGCCGAAAATAATTCCCACCAAAGCCAGACTGCGCGCGGGGTTAGCCGCATCATGCCCCGCCGACTCGGTGAACCACATCGGGATCAGTAACAGAAAAAACGTCAGGTGAATACGGAGTTCGACTCCGAAAATCCGACCCGCCGGTATAGACCAATTCCTCATTGTAAAACCTGCACCTTCTTGTCTCTCTATTCTATATAGTTAGACGCCACAACGCCGTCCGAAGGTGCGGCCGTCATAATCAAAGGTGCTTGACCGAGCGCAAAACCCAATCCGTAGAAACATAGCTAGCTATGTTTCTACAGCCGGCGATTCGTATCAGGATATGGCTTTAGCCATATCATAGAGCGCGTGAATAGGCCGGCTTCAGCCGCTGACCTGAACATCGGGAACGGCCACGTGCCGTTGTCCTCAAACCCACCATGAGAGTAATCGCCGGAAAATATCGCAGCCGTCAACTACGCTCCTTCCCCGGCCTCGACCTCCGCCCTACCGCCGACCGCGTGCGCGAAACACTATTCAACGTACTCACCGCAGGGAACCCATCCGCGTTGGAAGGAACAGTCTGGTTCGATCTCTTCGCAGGCACGGGCGCGGTAGGCATTGAAGCGTTAAGCCGCGGCGCAAGCATGATTCACTTCGCAGAATCGTCCACCCGCGCCGCCGAGATAATAAAAAAGAACCTGACCTCGCTGGGGATCACCACCGGCTTCCAAATTATCAACCGAGATTCCATCCGAGGCCTGCGCTTACTCGATTCAGCCAAGATCACCGCCGACATCGTCTTCCTCGACCCCCCTTACGAAATGGAAAAAGCCTACCAACAAAGCCTGCAGGCACTCTCGAGATCACACACGCTAAAGCCCGAGAGCATAGTCATCGCCGAACACCAAAAGAAATTTGATCCGGGAGAAGCCTTCGAATCGCTGCGCAGATACAGGAAGCTGGAGCAAGGGGATGCAGCCCTCAGTTTTTATCACCTGGCTCCTGCTCAGTAGAATGTCGCAGAATTACATCAGAAGTTCGTTCGTCCGCCGCACGATCGGGTGCTGCATCTCCTGCAGATCATTCTTCACCTGGTTAAGCCCGTAAACGCACTGCTCAAAATGACTCGACAGGCTGGCGAACAAGGGCGCAACTTTCGTGTATTCGAAATGCTCGAACTTGGACACGATGTAATAACTCTCCTTGCCCGCTTTCATCCAATCCACGAAATTCTCCACCCGGTTGCGGCGCAGGCGGAAACTATTGATGCTCTCTGGAAACATGCCGGCAAAGAAAAGTGTGTAATCTCCAATATGTTTGCGAACCTGGCGCTCGCGATCGAAGGAAGGCGCAGGGCCATAAATTGGATTCGATTCGATCAGCATCTCACCAACATCGGTCAGAGGCCTGCCGGCTTCATTGCGAATCTTGAACAACTGCTCAACTTCGCAAAACTCGGCCATCAGATGCGCGACATAATTCACGATCTGCGGATCGCGAATCCCAATCTCCTCCGCGTAGTGCCGTCCGATAAGCTCAACAAACAACTGTTGCAGCGGGTGCGATTCCGGAATCATTTTTCAGGGCCCCCAAACTCCGCCTCCACAGCGGAATTCCAATCGTTGCGTGATGTTTTATCGCGATCACGCCAGGAACGCAAGTGACTTTTGTAAGTCACAACGATCTACTTTCTTATGGTGCGTAATTGTGTCAAAAGGTTTCTCGCCGGGGCGCTTGGCAGCCCTACAGGTCGACTGCTGATCGTCGCGTTAGCCTCAAGTTACAATCAATCGCTGGAGGCAATTTCGCTTTTATGACACGACAGAACATTTCAAGCGGCGCACCCTGGGAACCGATCGTCGGTTACTCTCGGGCGGTCAAGGTTGGTCCGTACGTGCACGTAGCCGGGACCACCGCCACGGGCGAGGACGGCAAAGTCGTCGGCCCAGGCGATCCCTACGCCCAGACCGTGCAAACTCTCAAGAACATCGAATCCGCCTTGCGGAAGGCCCACGCCACTTTGAAAGATGTCGTCCGTACCCGCATGTTCGTGATCAACATTGCCGACTGGGAGAAGATCGGCAAAGCCCACGGGGAATTCTTCCGCGACATCCGCCCCGCCACCTCGATGGTGCAAGTAAGCGCCCTGATCTCCCCGGAAATGCTAGTAGAAATCGAAGCCGACGCGGTGATCGTTGACGAATAATATGTAGCACAGGACGCCTCGTCCGCGCGCTCAAAGCGAAGCTAGCGAAAATTATTCCGAAAATTATTCCGTAGAAACGTAGCTAGCTACGTTTTCTGGGATTGAGCCTTAGCCTCGATCGAACATCTTTCGCAGTCTTCCGGCCTTACCACGCGAGTCCCCGAAAACGAGTTCGGCTTACCGTTTGAGGAAAAACTACGGATTCGTATCGGGGTTCGCCTTCAGGCGTGCCGCAATGGCCTTCTTTCAAGGACGCCTTGAGGCGCTGAGGCAGCGATGAATACCGTCGAACGTCCATCCACCACTCCAAAATTCCCGAAACGACTCTCCACCCCCGCACTAGCAATTTATCTACTTGACACCCGCTCCGCACGCGTCATAATGCCCCAATCGTTTTTATCCCCCTGAAATCGCAGGGGCAAGGCGGATACTCCCGGGAGGCGAGTATGAGTGTGCTTGATCTGTGCGATCCCGAAGCAGCGGCAGTTCCCGTAGACGCAAGCGTCGCCGATGCCATCCGTAAAATGCTCGACTTCCACGTTGGCGCCGTCGCCATTGTCGACAGCGAACGCCGCGTTGCCGGCATCTTCACCGAGCGCGACGTGCTACGCAAATTCTCCCTAAGCGGACGAGATCCCGCCCAAGCCCCGGTTCGCGAACTTATGACCACGCCCGTAGAGCTGGCCACCTCGCAAACCGGCCCTGCCGAAGCCTTACTCACCATGGTCGAACGCCATTTCCGCCATCTTCCTGTGGTCGACAATAACGGCAAACTCCTCGGCATGCTCTCCATTCGCAACCTCCTGGAGTGGCGCATCGAAGACCTAAGCCGCGAAGTGGGCTCCCTCGAACAATACGTAAGCAATGACGCCCCCGGCGGTGACTAAGCAAAGGTTTCCTTCGTGCACCCTGGTGTCCCTAGTGGTTAAGGGTTTTAGTTTTTTCAGAAACCTGGATACGAAAAGATCACCCCAAGAATGCCAGCCGCGAATCTGCCCAAAACCATCGTCGTAGTCCGCATAGCCACGTCGATCTTTTTTCTCCTCTTCGGCGAATACAAACTAGCCGGCCCAGCCTTCGCCCACGGCGGATTCCAGGAATATCTCCACACCTACATCCAAAGCACCGCGGTAAGTTTCTACCGCCCAGTTCTCGCCGACGTGGTTCTACCCCACGCCGTCTTTTTCGGATACGCCGTCGGCGCAGTCGAAATGTTGATCGGACTTTCCCTCCTGCTCGGCCTCTGGGTCCGCCCGGCCTCAATCCTCGGCGCACTCTACATGCTCAACCTGACGTTAGCCACTTGGTGGGATCCCGGTCATGGCGTCCCGGTGTGGCGCTATTTCGGCAACGAACTCGACCACCTGCCCCTGCTCCTCCTCTTTATAATCTTCTTCGTCTCCGACGCCGGCCAGCACCGGGGCCTGGACGCCCGCCTCCGCAAGGTTTTGGGAAGGGCCCGACTTCAGTCGGGCCGCTAAGTCAAGCAGTGCACCCCGTTTCCCAATGAGTTATAGTGTCTATTCCGCCAAAAATCCCAGGGCCCAGCCAGTGCCCCTAAGAAGCCTATGAGCACCTCGAATCCCGAGACCGGAGCCGCCGCCAACGCGCCCCCCGAGTCTCGTCCTTCCAACTTCATTCGCGACATCATCCTCGACGACCTCAAAACCAACAAATACGCCGGCCGCGTGCAGACCCGCTTCCCGCCCGAGCCCAACGGACACCTCCACATCGGCCACGCCAAAGCCATCTGCCTCGACTTCGGCCTCGCCAGCGAATTCGGCGGCCACACCAATCTCCGCTTCGATGACACCAATCCCGAGAAAGAGGAAACCGAGTACGTCGAATCCATCAAAGAAGACGTCAAGTGGCTCGGTTTTCAGTGGGACGAACTCCACTACGCCTCCGACTACTTCGACCGGCTCTACGCCTGGGCCGTGCAGCTCATCAAAGCCGGCAAAGCCTACGTGGACGACCTCAGTGCCGACGAGATCAGAAAATACCGCGGTACCCTGACCGAGCCCGGCAAAGACAGCCCATTCCGCAACCGCTCCGTCGAAGAAAATCTAAGTCTTTTTGAACGCATGCGTGCCGGAGAATTCCCCGACGGCTCCCACACCCTGCGCGCCAAAATCGATATGGCCTCGCCCAACTTCAATATGCGCGATCCCGTCATGTACCGCATAGTCCATGCCGACCACCACCGCACCGGCAGCAAGTGGCCGATCTATCCCATGTACGACTATGCTCATGGGCAGTCGGACTCGCTCGAACGCGTCACATATTCCATGTGTACCCTCGAGTTCGAAGACCACCGCCCGCTCTACAACTGGTTCATCAAAGAGTTGGGAATTTTTCCCTCGCAGCAGATCGAGTTCGACCGCCTCAACCTGACCTACACGCTGTTGAGCAAGCGCAGGCTCCTGCAGCTGGTGCGCGAAGGCCGCGTCAGTGGCTGGGACGACCCTCGCATGCCCACCATCTCCGGCATCCGCCGCCGCGGCTATACGCCCGAAGCTATCCGCAATTTTTGCGGTGCCATCGGCGTCTCGAAGACCACCGGCTCGATCGAGCTGGCAATGTTAGAGCACTTTGTTCGTGAAGACTTGAACAAACGCGCCCCCCGGGCCATGGCCGTGCTGAATCCGCTGAAGGTCGTGATCGACAACTATCCCGAGAACCAGACGGAAGAAATGGACGCGGTCAACAACCCTGAAGATCCAAACGCCGGCTCACGCAAAGTTCCGTTCTCCCGCACCCTCTACATCGAGCAGGACGATTTCCGCGAAGTCCCTCCGCCGAAATATTTCCGCCTGTCTCCGGGACGCGAAGTCCGCCTGCGCTACGGCTATTTCGTCACCTGCGCCAGCGTTGTAAAGAACGACAACGACGAAGTCGTCGAAGTCCACTGCACCTACGATCCCGCTACTCGGGGCGGAAACAACCCTCCCGACGGCAGAAAAGTGAAGTCCACCATTCACTGGGTCTCCGCCGCCCACGCTGTCAATGCTGAGGTCCGAATCTACGAAAATCTTTTCACCAAAGAAGACCCCAACGAAGTCTCCGAAGGCGAAGACTTCACCGCAAATCTGAACCCGCTGTCTCTCGAGGTCCTGACCGAGGCCAAGCTGGAACCCTCGCTGGGCAATCCGGAAGCCGGTGCCCGCTACCAGTTCGAGCGCCTGGGATACTTCTGCGCCGACCCCGACTCCGCCCCCGGCAAACCAGTCTTCAACCGCACCGTCGCATTAAAAGACACTTGGGCAAGAATCGAAAAGAAAATGTAAAGCGCGCAGTTCCTGTCCGCCGAGTCGATTGTCGGCGGCTACTTTATATCTTTCATCGGCATCAGCGACCCGTAGTCGTGGCCGGTGGTCGGCTCTACGGCGCGTGCCACTACGCCCTCAAAGGCGTCGCGGAACTCCGGATACTTTCCAATCAGCGCGATTATCACCGCAGTGTTGTCTTTGAATGTCTGCGCGGTGTTTGAGACATCCGCTGACTGGTATTTCACGACGAGATCGAGGTCCTGTCCTACGGCTACCGGAAACAGTGCGGTCAGCCGTTGGGTCTTTCCTGCCGCCGCGAGTTCCGTTGTGATGCCGCCGCCGGGAATGTCGGCGGGCTTCACAGTCTCCGCTTCGTCCGCGAGCTTATCGGTCAACTGCGTCGACATAAAAGGCACGGGAACGGCAAGATCGCCAGCCTCGATGAAGTACAGCCATGCATTACGGTTCTCGCCTTTGGCCTTGAAGGCGCGGGCACGTTCTGCAAACCAGTCCGCGTCATGGCCGGCGATTTGCGTTTCCTTTACATAGAAGCCGCCGATTTTCCATTCCTTGCCCGCTTCCTGCAGCACGAACGAAACCGTGTACGCCTGCTTGGCTGTTGGCACATCGAGAATCACAACTGCATAGTTTCCGGGAGGCAAGTTCGGTATTGCGAATACGGAGCTATTGGCGGTCTGCCCGTTCTTCCCAAATACCCCGCAGAGAAACTCGGCGCGTTCGAGCGGCGCAGCACCCTCGGCCTTTAGCAGGAAAGGAGGGCGCGGAGTGGCTTGCGCTCCAGAAAAGTTTGCCTGATTATTTTTCACCGCCGTTTCGATGCCGGAGAAATCTGAGGCCACGCTGTCGATTGAATTTTGCCTGAGTGCTCCGGAGTCGCCACGAGCTGCCATATCGAAATAACGTTTGGCGGTGCCGACCAGAGCGGCGCGCGTGGATTCGTCCATGTCATTGGCGGTGAAGCAGGTTTGGGCATGAGCCCCGGCGGAGCAGAGGAGCAGCATTACTACGAGAACGTTCGTAGCCAGTCGAGGGCTCTGCGAGTTCTTATCGAGCGTCTGCATGCGTATCTGTATTCTACGACGCGAGGCCAGCGAATTACTGTCGCAGCAAGCTGACGCTGTCGGCGACTTCAATTGCACCGCCTTCCGCCCTGTGATACCGTCCCTTTGATTCCCACTCTTGGGGAAAGGAAACCCTTATGCCTTGGATTATTTTGGGCGTTCTCGTGGTCATCGCCTTTGCGCTGGTGGGGATGTACAACAGCCTGGTGCAGTTGCGTATCCGCTGCGATTCGGCGTGGTCCGACATTGACGTGCAGCTCAAACGACGTCACGATCTGATTCCGAACCTGGTCGAAACAGTAAAGGGTTATGCCACCCACGAAAAAGGGACATTTGAGAATATTGCCAAGTTTCGCTCGCAGGCGATGCAAGCGACTTCGCCCGTCGACAAAGCTGCAGCGGAGAATCAGCTTACAGGCGCGCTGAAGAGTCTGTTTGCCGTTGCTGAGAATTATCCGCAGCTGAAAGCTTCGGAGGAATTCACACAGCTGCAGGGTTCGCTGAGTCAAACTGAGGATACGATTCAGAACGCCCGCCGATATTACAACGCCGTCGTGCGGGACTTGAATACGAAGATCCAGTCCTTCCCGACCAATATTCTGGCGGGCATGTTCGGCTTCCAGCCGCGGCAGTTCTTTGAAGTGGACGCCGCCGACCGCGAACCCGTGGCGGTTAAGTTCTAAAGTGCGCCGATGATCAAACTGGTTTATTGCATCAGCAAGAAGGCGGGGCTCACGGATGACGAATTCTTTCGCTATTGGGAAGATGTTCATGGGCCGATTGGCGCGCGGATTCCGGGCCTGCGCAAGTTGGTCCAGAGTCGTCGGCTGACCCTCCCCGGCGACAAACGGCGACCCGATTATGACGGTGTTGCGGAAGTTTGGTTTGACGATCTGGAGGCTTTGCTGGCGGCTCGTCAGTCGCCGGAGTGGGAGGCCTCGACTGCGGATGAAGCGAATTTCATCGACCACGATAGAGTTGCTTATTTTGTTTCGGAGGAACGCGTAATTTTGGACAAGGTGAAATGAGAACGCGGATGAAAGGCCCAACCCTGCAGATCCCTCGCTTTGCTCGGGATGACGACAATTGGGGTTTTGTTGGCGGGCTGAAACGTAGCGAGCTACATTTCTACAGAGTACTTGCCAGTTGTTTGCTGCTTCTGCTTCCTTCCTCACTCTTTGCGCGCAGCTGGCGCGTAGCTGATTTCAATGACACAATCTCTATTCATGAAGATGGCTCAGCAATAGTCCATGAACGCATCACGCTTGCGTTCGAGGGCGAATGGCATGGCATTCACCGCTTCATTCCAATCGAATACCCGGGAGCGCGGGGCACGAACTATACGCTGTTTTTGGATGTGACCGGTGTTACCGACGGCGATGGCAGCAAGTTGAAGTATGAATCGTCCAGCGCAAATGGCTTCCGCGATCTGAAGATTTTTATTCCTGACGCCGTCGATGCTACTCGTACCGTCGAGATCGATTACACGGTTCGCAACGGCACGCGCTTCTTCGAAGATCACGATGAGTTTTATTGGAATGTGACCGGAAATGATTGGCCGGTGCCCGTCGATCATGCGTCGGCGACGGTCAGCTTTCCAACTTCGGCTGCGGGATCGTTGCGGGCGCAGGCTTTCACTGGAGCCTACGGATCGGCCGAACGCGGCGCCAGCGCTGACGTCCAAGGGTCTGAGGTCTCATTCGAGACGAGCAATCCGCTGCCCATGCGCGGCGGAATGACGATCGACGTCTTCGTCCCTAAAGGCATTCTCAAAGAGCCGGGCGCGTTTACCCGGTTTATCTGGTTTGTGGGCAGCAATCCCATTGTCTTCTTGCCCTTCTGGACTTTTGCGGTGATGTTCACGTTGTGGTGGTACAAAGGACGCGATCCCGACCCTGGGCTTTCTGTCGCGCCGATGTACGAGCCGCCGGCGGGGATGACCCCGGCTGAGGCAGGCGCGCTGCTCGATGACAAGGTTCATCCTCGCGACATCACGTCGACGCTAGTAGATCTGGCAGTGCGCGGATTCGTGAAGATCGAAGAAGTTGATGAAAAAGGACTGGTCTTTCATCACAAGGATTACGTTTTTCATCTGCTGAAGCCGGTGGCGCAGTGGGGAGATCTCGCTCCTTATGAGAGCGTTATGCTGACGAATGTGTTCCTTGGCGGCGAGGTCACGCGATTGACCAGCCTGAAGAACCGCTTCTACACGGCGATTCCACCGATCCGGCAAGACATTATGTCGCGGCTGCGAAAAAAGGGGATGTACCTGCTCGATCCGGAATCGGCGAATGGCTACAGTTTGTTTGGTGTCGTTCTCATCGTCGTTCCGTTCTTGATGCTGCAGTTTCTCTGGAACAAGCAAGTCTTCGGATCGATTGTGTTGTTGATTGGCTGCGGATTTGTCTCTGCGATTCTCTGGTGGTTGTTTGCGAGCGAGATGACGGCGAAGACTGTGCAAGGTGGACGCACCCGCATCGCGATTCTAGGATTTCAGGAGTTCATGAACCGCGTGGATGCGGATCGGCTGAAGCGCATGCCTCCAGATACGTTCGAGAAATATTTGCCTTATGCGATGGCACTAGGGGTCGAGCATCAGTGGGCGC
>Ga0206933_1074_pt1 | contig 21497 bp, 12 predicted proteins | sample Alteio_BWOrgHeat_15_FD_152937 | JGI IMG/M metagenome (GOLD analysis project Ga0206933, IMG submission 152937) | Enriched cells from forest soil in Barre Woods Harvard Forest LTER site, Petersham, Massachusetts, United States -... | ecosystem: Environmental > Terrestrial > Soil > Temperate forest >... | reverse complement strand
ATTTGGCTCAATGAAGCGGTTACAGTGCAGCTGCCCGCTTTCTGAACTCGCTCGCCTCGGCAGTATTCCCCATCTGTTGATAAACCTCGGCCATCGCCTCGTAGAGCTTCTGATTCGGCGGCTGAAATCCCAATTCAAACTCGAGAATATGCTTCGCCTGCGGCAAATCACCTGTCTTGGCATTCGCTTGCGCAAGTCGAATCGCAGTCGACTCGTCGAGTTCGTGGGTAAGAGCATACTGATGCGAAAGCGCAGCAATCTCCTTATCCCTGCCTTCAGCGCCCGGCTCATCCGCAGAATAGAACGCCACCAGCTTAACCAAAGCCTGGCTGAAACTCGGATCATCCTTCAGGGACTGCTGAAGCCACGCCGTTCCTGCTGCGCCGTTCCCTGAAGCAACCGCGCTGATGCCACGCTTGTAGTCATCCGTGGCCATAGCCCGTGCGTCCGCTGCCACAGCGTTGTACGTGGTCCACAGATCAATCGACTCGTTGTCCGAATCGTCAACGATCTTGAAGTTAATCGTGCTGTACGCCTTCTCGTGCGTCTGTTGATCGACCGCCGTAACCACCATCCGGTAGTTGCCAGGCGCGAGGTCTGTAGTGGGGAAAGTCCGGCCCGTCAGGAGATTACCCGCCGCATCGAAATCCGTTCCGCTAAGCTCTTCCCACTGCTCCTGCGGATGCGCGCTGTCTCCGAACGACCCATAAGCGTAGTGAACGTTGATCTTGCGCGCAGCCACAGCCGCAGGATCAGAGCTCTTGCTCCAAAGCTGAAACGCAATCCGCAATGGCTCTCCGTGATGAAGAGAAACACTATCCGTGCCGCGCGGGACAAAACGAACACCCGCCACGCTGAACGGAAGATGCTGATCCGGATGCTGTGTCGGGGGCTGCGGAGCAAAAGCAAGCAGCTTGCTCATCCCCCATGACACATTCTTCGTGTCAGGAACAGTAAACTCACCCATCTTGCGCGTGCCGGCTTTAGTCAGATTGTTGGTAAGGCTGATCATCAACTGGTACTTACCCGGCGCAAGAGGAAGACGGCCTTCGGCTCCAAACAGTTTCGTGCGCGCATTGTTGGCCTGGACGTCACCTGTGACTTCGCCCCCAAGCTGCTCTACATCTCTGTAGACCGGCTTGCCCGCCACCGTCAGGACCGTGGTCTGCACCGTGACGGAGTAACCCTGATGGCCATTCGGAAGCTGCCCAATAAGCTCCGCCTGCGGCTCGCGGTAGTGAATCATGTAACTCGCCGTCATCCGGTCACCGGCTTCGCGGAAAACCGCACTGTCAAACTGCGTTGTATCGCTGCCATAGTAGACGGTGGAAATAGTCTGCTCATTGTTGCGGCGCTCTGTCCGCATCGACTTCGTCAGCGGATTATCCGGCAGCCCTTCAATCGTGCCGATCAACATGTCCGAAGTCAGGCTCGGCGCGTAATCGTCAAGGTTCACCGGCTCGCTCGGAAGCAGGCTCAGCGTCGTCTTCGCCACCTCGTCTCCGAGAGAATTGCGAATCGTCTTGATCGCGCGCTTCTGATCGTTCAGATCCTCCAGCGTCGTGGTCAGCCGGATTGGGCCATCCTGATAGGGCGAGTAAATCGTGTACGGTTCGGTCGCGCTTCGCTTGTAGAACAAAATGCTGAAATAGGGCGGCAGAGCGGGGTTTTGTCCCTGGTAGAACCAGATCTCGATTGGCCGCACATTTCGTGCCGCCGGATAGGTCACTACCTGCTTCGGTGCACCCAGCGTAATGTAGATACGCCCCTGGTCGGTTCGCCAGCCGTTCTGTGCATCAATGAACCCGTAGTGCTCATTGACATACGCCAGGCGGCGGTAGTGCTCCTGCTTGTAGGGATTCGTCGCCGCTGTCGGCGTGGGATTCAGTGACTGCCAGAAGTGTTCGATGTAGTGGTCCCGTTCCTCATCCGACTGAAGGCTCAGAAATTGCTTCTTCTCCTCGGTGCCGATGATGTAGTTGACCTCTTCGTTGATCCAGTGCCGGTACCTCGGCGCCAGGTTCTTAGAGCGGTCAGCCGCATGCACAAAAGAGGTGAGGCCAATCAAAAGCAGGGTCAAGCAGAAGAAACGGGTGAAAAGCGATTTCAAGAAACAAAACTCCTGTTGAAAACAAAGACGGTCAAAATGCGAAAGGGAGAGAGACGAGTCTCCCTCCCCTTCACACTATTCTACCAACTTCCAGTTTTTAGAACTCGAAGCGGATTGTTGCCCGAGCATACAACGGACCCTGGAAGGCCGTCGGACGTCCGTAGTCCTTGTTCAACACAGGCGTAGATCCAACGATCGGCAGGGAACCCGCCGGCTGCTGGGTGTACTGCACCTTGGACAGAATCGGCTGCGAGTTGGTGATGTTGAAGGCATCGAGCGCCAGCTTCAGCACCTTGGTGTCGTGAATCGGCAAGGCATATTCGCCCTTCAGGTCTAACTGCACCGAAGAAGGCGAACGGCCTGCGGCGCCACGTCCGCCGATCGGCACCTCACCCTGGTTTGCATAGATCGGATGATCGCCCAGGAAGCTCAACGGAATACCCGACTGTCCGCGCATACCCGCGCCAACCGTAAGGCCCTTCAGGCTGTGTACATACGGACTGTCTGCTCCGACCGTGTAGCTCAGGAAGAGATTGCCTACGCTGCGGCGATCCGAGCTCAGCCAGCCGGGACGGAACTGATCGCCCAGCAGGTTCAGCTTGCCCGTCGTGAAGTCGAACAGCGAGCTGATGCCAGGATCAGACTGACCGTTGTCATTGCGGTACGCACCCTCGTAGTTGCCCCACAGGTTGGCAAAGCGATAGTTCACTACTGCCAGCCAATGATTGCTGAAACGCTTGTCGAATTCGAGCTCCAGCGACTGATAGCGGCGAACCGGCTTGGCAAAACCATCCGGCTTGCCGTCGCCCGGACCTGCGTCCATCGTGGAGACGTTGCCGAAGCAGGCGCCACCCAGCGGCTGGTTCTGTCCATCGACCCAGATACCGCCAGCGGTGAAATACGTATCATTGTCCACCGTGCAGCCATCCACCGGCGGAGCGTAATGCCAGTCAGGCTTTCCTGCGTCCGGGTTGGCAGCGGCAAACTGTGCCGCCGTATAGGTGGTTTCCTGTTCGTTCACCGCGATATCGGTGCCCGGTCCAGGGTTGGCAATACCGCCGTTGTAATTCTGCGCAATCGTCGAGCCTTCCGGTGACTGCGAACCGATATCTTCGAGCACGCGCAGCAGGCGGCGGTCGGCCCAGCGGGCCTTCACCACCATGCTCCTTCCGAACTGCTGCTCGACGCCGATCACGTATTCGTCTTCGTACTCGCCCTTGGTGCCGGGAACGATGCCTTCGCCCGTCGAGGAGGAGAAGTTTGGTGCCCCGAAGACCGAAACAGCGCCGTCCGTGGTGCTCTTCGGCAATCCGTTCAGAGTGTGCGCCGCGTCGGGAATGATAACCAATGAGCCGGTAGAGGTATCCGGAGCGAAGTAGTAGTTCTTGTCGTCCTGCTCGTTGCCAAGCTGCCGGTTCGCGGCATCCAGCGGCATCGCCCAGTAATTGCGGCCGTAGTTGAAGAAGACCTTGCCCCGGCCGTTGCCAAGGGGGTCCACGTTGATGCCCACACGCGGCGACCAGTTACCAGTGAAAGCATACTTCAGGACCGTTCCACCAATGCGCTGTTCTTCCCAGCGAACGCCACCGTTCAGAGTCACATAGCGATTGAGCTGCCAGGTGTCATTCGCATAAGCGGCATGATACCGGCCCAGCGAGTTCACGTTGAAACCTACATAGGTGCCGCGGTTCATGGTAGCGAAGACGCGCTCGCCGTTCCACACCGGGCACTGTGTGCATGTGTTGTCGTTCAAATCGCTGGCGTTGATGGCCGTTACGACAAAACTGGCGTTCGTGGGTGCGCCCACTGCCGCCGCCGGAATGTTGCCATAGAGGTCGGTCAGCGTCTGCCCGGCAGCGTTCTGCGCCGGAATCGGGAAGAAAGCCCCAGAACGGCTGGGCTGATAGATGAACCCGGTATGGTCGTAGCTATAACCGGTGGTGAAAGCGTGCTGGCCAAATAAGCGCGCCGTCTTCTGCGTGTTCGCCGCGATACTGTAGGTATCTTCCTTAGTCGGCGTATAGGAGCCGAAGCCCGTGTTCACCGTACCCCCGCGCGAAACTCCGCCAGGTCCAACAAGCAGTGATTGATCGGCGATCGCGTACACATCCAGCGCCGGCGCCTCGTTGAAATGATCGTAGTTGTAAGTGAACGAGGCATCCGCGATCCAGGTCGGCGTGATCATCGCATTCAGGCGAATCAGCGAGTCGCGCGAGCCGTACTGGTAGGAGCTCAACGAAGACTGAATGTTTGTGGTCGACAGCGTGTTGGGAACGGTATTGTGCCGCGACGGATCGCCAAAGCTCGCCGCTTCCAGCGACAGCTTGTCATTGATCTGGAAACTCAGCTTGCCCGCCCAGCTCAGGGCCGTTGTGCTGTAGGCAAACGTTCCATGCTCAATAATCGGAGCATACGTAAAGTTGGGGTTGGCGATATTGATGTTCTGATCCAGCGATGGGTTAAAGGCGCCAAAGAAGAACATTTTGTCCCGGAAGTGCGGAACGTAGCCGCCGAACTCGGCTGCCAGGTCGTAGTGTGGGTTCGAGAGCGTCGCGCTCGGGTACGTCTGGATATAGCCGAACTGGTAGAACTGTTTGCGGCCCGCATACCATACGCCCGGCCCAAGGTACGCGCCCAGTGCGCCGTGGTAGGTGTTGGAGCCAGATTTGGTGACCATCTGCACGATGCCGCCCTGCGCCTTGCCGTACTGCGGCTCAAAGGCGTAGGTCTTGACGTTCACTTCCTTCAGAAAGGCCAGGTTGATGCCAGTGCCAAGCGAACCGTGATTCACGTTGTACGTGCCCAGCGAGCCATACGCCTGGTCGGTGATCGTTACGCCGTCCACCACGTATAGGTTTTCGAGGCCGGACGCGCCGCCGATCGAGGGGTTCGAAGCACCCGGGCCTGCCTGGTTTGCCACGCCGGCTACCTGGCCGGCCGCGACACCCGGCGCCGCGTAGAAGATCGCGCTCACGGCGCGGGGCATCGGAATGCTGTTGTAGAAGGTGTCGGAGAAGTTCGAGTCAATCGCAGTCGACAGCGTATCGATACCAACCGCAGCCGCCGTAACCTCAACCGTCTCTTCCGCACTGCCAACCGGTAGGGTCAGGTTCAGCAGCGACGAGACGTTGACCACGACTTCGTCATGAACCGACTTAACCTTCTTGAAACCGGTCTTCTCAACAGTGACGTCGTAAAATCCCGGGATAAGTCCATTCACACTGTAGTGGCCCTGTTCATCGGTGGTCAGCACACGCTTGCCCTGCGGTCCAGCAAGGGTAACCGTGGCTCCCGCAACAACTGCACCACTCGAGTCAACAACGACTCCGTTCAGGCCACCCGTAACCGTCGTGCTCTGCTGAGCAAACGCGGGCACAACCGCCAGCGCCAGCAGGATCAAAAGCAGGCTTGATAGCGACTTCAAGTTAAATGTCAGTCTATTGTTGTGGGCGGTAACCATTTGTATGCTCCTAAGGCAGGTTGACTTCTTGGTTTGACGGAAATTCACGATACAATTGTTGCAATTTGGTGACCAATTCGACGCATCCCTACCACATAGGTGCTAACCCTTAGAACTTTATAGAGATAGAGCGTTTCGAATTAACTGCATATTTACCCCGATATATGAAAAACCGTATAAGCAGATTTATCGCGCTCGAAAATTCCGAGACAATCCTGTTTTTCATATAATCGCCGCTCACTTGTCTTCTTTGCTTGTATTTCTCCAGCTCGCCACCCGGTAGACTACCTTCCATGCTTCTCACTCTCGCCCATATCGGACCTAAGCCTCCGAAATCCGGCGACAAAGCCCACTTCGACGCTCTTACCCGGCTCTACCTTGACCGGATCTCAGCCTGGCACCCGACAGAGACCCAAATCTTTCCTACCGAAGCCGCTCTCGTCGACTGGCTCACCCGTCCCGCAAAAGCCTCGCGCACGGCCATCGTTCCGGTCCTGCTCGACCGGACGGGCCGCGCTCTCTCATCAACCGAATTCGCTTCCTGGTTTGCCACCCGCCGCGACCAGGGCGCCCAGCGCCTCGTTTTCGCCATCGGCCCCGCTGACGGCTGGTCCCCAAGCGTGCTGGATCAGATTCAGAACCATCTCCGTGCCCATTCCGGTCTCTTGCTCTCGTTCGGCCCCATCACCCTGGCCCATGACCTCGCCCGCCTCGTTCTGGCCGAACAGCTCTACCGCGCCTGTACAATCCTGGCAGGCCATCCGTACCACACCGGCCATTGAACCTGAAGAGCTTTGAATAAGTAATCCTCAGTAAGCATTTGTTGTCATCCTGAGCGCAGCGAAAGACCTGCGGTTCACATGCCTCACCTCAGCAAGAAAAACGGGTGCCCCGTCCTTGCGCAGCAAGGGTGGGAAAGCACAGACCACACTAACCTTGTCATCGTTGACCCGCTATAACCCATGCCCGAATCCCGCAAAGGCCTGATCCTCATCAACACCGGTCCCGGCAAAGGCAAGACCACCGCCGCCCTCGGCACCGGCCTGCGCGCCGTCGGAGTCGGCATGCGCGTCCTCATGCTGCAGTTTCTCAAAGGCTCCTGGCACTACGGAGAACTCGACGCCGTCCTCGCCCACGGAGACAACTTCGTCCTCAAGCAACTCGGCCGTGGTTTCGTCAAAGTAGGCAATGCCGAGACCGACCCCGAAGACCTCAAGATGGTCCAGGACGCCTGGGCCGAATCGAAAGCCGCCATCCTCTCCGGCGACTGGGACCTCGTCATCCTCGACGAGATCAACTACGCCATCGGCTACGGCATGCTCGACCCCGAAGAGGTAAAGCAGGCCCTCCTCGCGCGCCCCGAAATGGTCCACGTCATCCTGACCGGCCGCAACGCCCACCCCTCCTTAATCGAAATAGCCGACACCGTCACCGAAATGCGCGAAGTAAAACACGCCTACCAGAAAGGCATCCTCGCCCAACGCGGCATCGAGTACTGACCAACGCGGCATCGGGGATAGGGCTTTCACTCTCCGGAGCGTGAAACGTCAACGGCAATATCCCCCTCTGTCGCGTATGATTTGGCAGCAAATGCCGTGACAGCTGTGAATCGCCTTATAAGAAGAAAAGGGACATTCCTCGTGCATAATTCGATATTCAATCGGGCAGACATCGCATTATTTTTCGGGATATTGATGTTGGCCATAGCTGTGGCGGGAACGTGCGCCGGAAAACTCCCGGGACGCTTTGGTGACGTATCTTCCCGAGCCGAAAACCCGAAGCAGTATTGGTCGGCGCTCGTAGGGTATTATCTCGGAGGTCTAGGTTCCGTTGGATATTACTTGTATTTAGTTAACTCGTCCTCAAACTGAGCTGTGCTTGCGCTGCGGGACGGTGGGTGCCCCATCCCTGGCGCAGCTTCATCGCGGCAAGGGTGGGACTCACCAAAAACGCACCACCCTAATCCTCATCCAGTAGCCTCTCCACCTCAGCATGCAGCCGCGCTGTAATCTCCGCCTCACTCGCCTCGGCATCAAACCGGATCGGCTGCCCCACCTTGACCACCAGTGACCCCGAACGAAACCACCTCCGCCGCCCAGTCTTCAACTCTCCCAGCCCCTGTACCGCCATCGGCAACACCGGCGCATGCGCCTGCTTCACCAGCAGCCCAATGCCTGGCCGAAACCGCGCCAGCCTCCCATCCGCCGAGCGCGTGCCCTCAGGAAAAACAATCACGTGGTAGCCGCGATCCATCGCCTCGCCCGCATGCGCAAAGCTGCGCTGAAAATCCCGCTGTCGCGGCAATGGAAATACATTGAACAACGCCGTAATCAGCAGCCACGCCGGAGGCCCCAGCGGATTGAGCCACCACGCCCCCATATTCCGCGCATGCCGGTAGTCCTCCAGCATCTCCCCCGACATCGCCGCCGCCATCCGATCGCGCACCGCCCGCGGTAGACCCTCCATAAGCAGCGGAGCGTCATATGACGTCACATGATTCGCCACAATCAGCATTGGCTCACGCACATCTTCAGCCAGCCTGCCCACCACACGCGGCGCAGCCAGCAGCCAAACCAGCGGCCGCATCACGCACTCCAGAAACGCAACTCGCAGCCAGCGAATCGCCCACATCCACGGCCACCGCGGATACACATAACGCACCGCCTCCGGCTTGAACTTGGCTTCAACCGGCGCAGCAGCCTCCTGCATCGGTGACCGTACGTCGGCAAGCTCTGGAGCTTCATGCGCTACCGCCACATCCGAATCCTCAACATCAAGCAGACCCGCCGCCACTCCAGCCCCGCGCACCATCTGCCGCAGCCCGCCCAGCGTTCTCACTGCGGCAAACGCCTCGGCATCAATCGCCGCATCCAGCCGCTCCTCAAGCGCCGCCATCAACTGCACCCGGCCCAGGCTATCGAGATGAAAATCCTCCTCCAGCCCCAGCGCATTCACATCTGCGCCGCTGCCCGACGGAGCCTCTCCCGCAATCTGCACAATAAGCTTCAGCAGCCAGTCCGACTCAGCTCCGTTTGCGCCATGCCCCTGCCTCCCGTTGCCGCCCACACGCTCGGCCGCCCACGCCGCCACCGCCCCGCGCCTGATCTTGCCCGTTGAAGTTCGCGGAAGGTCCGGCTCTGGCCACACCAGCCATCGTCGAATACGCTGAAACTCCGCCAGGCGCCCATTCGCCTTCTCAACCACCGGCGCCACACGTGCAGAATCACCACGAAACGCCAGCACCGCACAAGGCTCCTGCCCAGCCGCGGTCTCCACGCCTACCACGGCGCAGGCCGCAATCTCAGGCTCCTCTTCTAGGGCCGCCTCCAGGTCCTCAGGGTGAATATTGACTCCGGCCCCGGTAACAATCACCTCGCTCTTCCGCCCCAGAAACCTCAGTTCCCCGGTCGCCTGCGTCTCCGCCAGATCACCAGTCGAGAGCCACTCGCCCTCGCGTGCATGCAACTCCCCGCCGCTCCACGTCGCCGTCGAAATCATTTCCCCGCGCACCAGCACTTCGCCGTCCGCTCCCAGCTTCACCTCTCTGCCCGGCAGCGGCTTGCCGATCGTCCCCCGCGCCACATGAAACGGATGATTCAGCGTGATCAGCGCCGCCGTCTCCGTCATCCCGTAACCCTGAATCAGCACAAACCCCAGCGCATTCCAGAACTGCTCCACCGCAGGCGGCAGCGCCCCTCCCCCGGAGACGAACGCCCAGAACTTGAAGCCAAACGCTCCGTGAATATCCCGAAAGTTCCACCACCGGCTCCACGCAGACGCGCCCTCGGCATCAGCTAATCTCTGTCGCAGCCCTCGCGACCCTTGGTACTCCGCATCCACATGACGCTCCAGCAGCCCCAGTACGCGCGGCACCGACGCCAGCACCGAGATTCGCTCTCGCTTGATCGTCCGCACCAGCCACGGCGCCGCAGGCCGGCTCTCAAAGTGCACCTCAGCCCCAAAGATCGGCGGCACCCAAAGCCCCATCGTCTGCCCAAAGACGTGACTCAGCGGCAACGTGTGCAAGATCCGCAGCGGGTGAATCAGCTTCTCGTAGCGCATGTATCCGCGCGCGCCCTGCTCGATGGGCTCAATGCTCGCCAGCACATTGCCATGCGTGTGCATAATGCCCTTCGGCTCGCCCGTCGTGCCCGAAGTAAACAGAATCTGCAGCGGAGTCGCTCGTGACAGGCCTTCAACAGCTCCCGCCTGTCTGCCAGGTAGCCCGTCAGGCATGTCTTCAAGCGTGATCTTCGGCCAATCACCCGCAAGAGTCTTCAGCAGCAGCGCATCGCCCACCACCAGTGACGGCTTTACATCCTGCGCCACGCGCCCGGCGAACTCAGGCGTCCCATAAGCATCCAGCGGAACAGCCACCACCCCACGCAGCAGGCAGCCATAGAAGGCGGCCACCCACCCGGCGCTGTTCTCGCCCCACAGCAGCACTCGTTCGCCGGCCGCAATGCCGCGCCCTTCCAGCAGCGCGGCAAAGCGCCCCGCCAGATCGGCGATCTGCCCATAGCTCGCGGCTCTCCGCCGAACGCCCGCATACCGCACCACGGCAATATCCCTGCCGTGGCCGCGCAGGTCCTCCAGAAGGGTCGCAAGATGTGGCCGCATTCAGGCTCCGGGGCAGCTCTCACAATTCACCCGTGAGCCGCCTAGATTCGACTCGCAATGCAGCCGCGGGGTTGCAACCATTTTCGCCGCAACCACCGCCTGTTCAAGAACTTCTCTTTGGGTACCAGGTCAGTTTCCCGACTCCTCCATCACCACAAAAGGGCGCTCAACCATCGCCGGTGCCGTACGCCGCCCCGGCAGCGCGCTTGCCAGCACCAACAAAGATCCCGCAAAAAGCAGTGTGTCGAAGACGTAATTCAGCCCCTCCACCTGCGGACCCGTGCCCCCAATCCGCGTGGAGATCAGCAGCATCGGCAGATAGAGCACAGCCGTCAGCACTGTGATCACCAGCCCCAGCCAGCCCGCAGTCTCGCGCGCGCGCCAGTTCGCCAGTAACGCGGCGCCGCCTGCCAGCAGCACCAAACCAATCAGCCACCCCCAGACCGCTGGCACAGGAGCCCAATCCGGAGTCATCTTCTGCAGCGGTACCCCGGGCGCAAATGCCGGATGCAGAAAATGCTGCACAGAAAAGAAGATCGACGCCGCGCCCATGTAATATCGAGCCGCAGTTACCAGTCCGTCCCAGCCCCGGCAAGTTCCGGCCAGCGCAAACATGCCTGCTGAAAATGTCAGGTCACGCAGCACTACCGTCCAGATAAACCGGTCCCCCGGATGTGCCGCCGCATTCGGTATATGAAGCATCAGCACGAACAACAGCTCCATCACGCCAGTCAGCAAAGCCGACCAGCGCACCACCCGGTTCACTGCCAGGCTCAGCGCCGAGGCTTCCAGCGCCAGTCCCACAAACACAGCCCAGAAGAGGTGCCATGGTATCCATGCCGGCACGCCTCCTGCCACAAACTGAGCAGCTGTCAGATGCTCAGCTCCAAACGCCGCCAGCGCCGAAGCCACAAACGCCTGCCCCAGCACAATCAACTTCTCCAGCCCCGGCGCCGCTGCCAGCCTGCTCCATGCAACAGCCACACCCAGGCACAGCAGGATCACTCCCGCTACCCACATCCACAAAACAATCGGTGCAACCACAGTTCCTCCCAGTTACCCATTCAGGCAATTACTCGGAATGAACCGGCCCGTAAGCTCATTCCGCATCCGCGATTATTCTCCGTGCTTCCCTGCGATTGCGCCATGTCCACTTATCTCCGAATCAACCGCACCACGCTGCTGGCCGCTGCAACTCTGTGGGGTTATACTTCGTCTGCATCTTGTTGTGCGTATTCTGGCGGGCCGTCTCTTTCACCTCCTTGCCGCGCAGCCACGGCAATCTGGCTCGTAACTCACCGCCCTCCATGCTTGCGGAGGTTCGCTATGCGAATGACCTGCCTTGGTCTTGCCCTTCCTTTGCTCTTTGCACCAGCCTCGTTCGCCGCAGACACAAACCGCTCGGAGCCTGCCGAGCCGCAGCCTGAAATCGTCCGCCTCAGCTACGTCCAGGGAGACGTCCGCATCGCCCGTGGCCCTGCCGCCGCCAAAGCCGCAGGCTCAGTCTGGGAACAGGCAGCCACCGATATCCCCGTCGAGAGCGGCTATAGCCTCGTCACCGGATCAGGCCATACCGAAATCGAATTCGAAGACGACTCGACAGCCTACCTCGGTGAAAACTCCGTCCTCACCTTCGCTGACCTCACCACGACCGGCGGCATTCCCTCTACCGTCCTCACTCTGCTCAGCGGCACGCTCACACTCCATCTGCACAATCGCTACACAGGCGAGCGCTACTTCATTGAGACTCCCAACGGCGTCGTAAACTTCAACCGTCCCGGTGAGATCAATACCCGCGTCGTCAGTTACGCCGATGCGATGGCCATGACACCCCTTCCGCCGATCGGCATATCGCAATACGACCCTCTCACCTTTACCGCGGAGCCCACCGCGCTGACCCTCTCAGACCTCCGCGGAATCGATCAGGCTCTCGCGCGTCATCCCTACTACTTCCGCAACGGCAAGCCGATTACAACGCAGGTTTCTGAAGACAACAATAGCGTTGAGTGGGACGACTGGGTCGCCGAACGCATAACCTCCCGTCAGGCTGAGGAAGCAGACCTCCAGCAAGCCGCAGGTCTCGCCCATCCCATTGCCGGCCTCGCCGAGTTAAGAAACGCAGGCAGCTTCTTCGCCTGCCCGCCCTACGGAACCTGCTGGGCTCCCACCGGCGGCTGGGGCCCCCAGGCGACCTCATCAGGACAGCAGCGTCCCCTGTCTACCTTCGACGATTTCTTCCCCTGCTTCCCCGGCAGCTTCAGCTCCCTTTACCAGATTGATCCGGTATCCGGCACGCGCCGCATACTTGCCACCAACGGAACAAGAATGAACCCCTCCTATCTCTGGGCCGTTTGCCATGCCGGAGAGTGGATCCATCACAACGGACGCTACGCCTAGGTCGCGGGCACGCATCGCCATCATCACCATCCTGTCTGCTGGGTCAAATCCGGCAAAACCGTAGGATACGTTCCCATCCATCCTCATGACGTAGCAGGCAAACCCCCGCTCAACCTCAAACACGGCATCTACGCGCCCGTAGGCGGCAAGACTCCACCCATTGAACGGACAGGTTTCGATCCGGGCCATCCGGTCAAAGTGCTCAGCGGCGCTCCACGCGAATTCCACGAAACCGCGGTTCGTCCGTTGACGCCAGCCGCGCCACCTCACCTCGAAGCGCGCATGCTTCCTCAACACAACACCGTCAGCGGAACAGCCCCCGGCAGAAGCATCGCGCTCAACAAAGCCCCCAGCGCCAGCCTCACCTTTAACCCGCACTCGCAGACCTTCCAGCTCGCACACTCCGGCATGCAGGGCGGCCATTGGACAAACTCCACACAATCCTTCGCGACCCGCCCCGGTTCCGTTTCCAGCGGCTCAGGCTTCAGCAACTCCGGCATTGGCCGTGCAGGCTCCACATCAGGCTCGTCCTTCACCTCTTCAACCGTCAGCAATGGTGGAGCAGCCTCCCACGCCAGCTCCGGCTCAATCAGTTCGGGCGGGGGCGCCTCTGCGGGAGGAACACACAAGTAGCTCTTGCCGAGGCAGGGAACTGTAGGCCGAGGATTATCCCCGGCATAACTCACCTGAAGTGAACGCGGGTTTCAGCCGTGAGTTAGACTTTCTTCAACTCACCCGGCCAGTTACAATCCTCCCCAGCCGAAACATCCACGCTCCGGTTTACTCGAGGAACGAATGCCCGCCCAACACACCAGCTGGTCCGCCATCCCTGTTGAATCAATGAACGCACTGCTCGGCCGCCAGTTCGTCAACGGTGCCAACGTTACCGTCGCCCGCATCACCTTGCATAAGGGCGCGCACGTCCCGCTGCACAGTCATATCAACGAACAGGTAGCCTACCTCCTCTCCGGCAGCCTCCAATTCCTTCTGCATGAAAACGGCTCCGGCGCACCGCGCGAAGTCATCCTCGGCGAAGGCGAGCTCCTCGTCATTCCTCCCAACCTTCCTCACGAAGTCTTCGCTCTCGAAGAAACCATCAACATCGACATCTTCGCCCCCACCCGCGAAGACTGGACCACTGGCAACGATGCCTATCTCAGGGGTTAGCCATATCGGGCAACCGGCTGGCCCTTTCTCGCGTCGAATCAGCGAAGTCATAAACTGGACTCCTCAAACTTAGACCTGCAAAACTCCCGCGGCTCACCCCCACAGCCTCTCGGACAAAGAGGCACTTTCGTGGAGGAACAATAGCGCTAAGCAATACGGATCAGACAAACCGGAGTGAAGGTATGGAAGTTCGTTCCCCGAGACCAGATGAAACCGAGGAACAACAGGTCTTCCTCCTCAGGCTGAGCGACATCCTGCGGCCTCTCTCCGATCCTGTCGAAATTCAGACCACGGCCTCTTGGCTGCTCGGTGAACATTTCAAAGCCGCCCATACCTACTACTACGAGTTCAACGAAGCCACAGGGACGGGCGTCGTCGCCTCCGATCATGTGCGAAACGGCGCCAGGAGCCTGGCTGGCGTCTACCAGTACGAAGATTTCTGCTACGCGCACGACACACTCCGCACCGGGCAGCCGCTGGTGCTCGATGAGATCCAGCGATCGTCTCAGCTCAGCACAAAGGAACGCACCAACTTTGAAGCTCTTCAGATCCGCTCCATCGTCTGCGCGCCACTCAATAAGGACGGCAAACTCGTCGCTGTCCTCAATGTGGCAGACACTAAGCCGCACCACTGGTCGCCAGGCGAAATCGAGCTCCTGCGCGAGGTCGGCGAGCGAACCTGGGCCGCAGTGGAACGCGCTCGTGTCGAAGCCGCCTTGCGCGAAAGCGAAACCCGCCTTCGGCTCTCGCTGGAAGCATCGTCCACAGGCACCTTCTTCTGGTATCCGGAAGAAGATCGCACCGAGCCGGACCTGCGCATGCTCGCGCTCTTTGGCCTCAAAGAGGATTCCGAGCTGACTCTGGCCGCTGCGCTGGCCACATTGCTTCACCCCGACGATCGAAGCCGTTATGCCGAAGCCGTTGCGCGTGCCCGCGATCCGCATGGCAACCGCCGGTTGCGTGAAGACGTCCGCTTCTGCTGGGCAGACGGCTCCGAGCACTGGATCGCGCTGAATGCTGAAGTTCACTTCGACGGAGACCCTCCGCGTGCCGTGCGGATGGCCGGCACGGCCATGGACATTACCGAACGCAAGCTCGCCGAAGCGGCTCTCGCGCAGGCATCCTCAGAATCCGCCCGCTGGCGTCAGCTGTACGAGGCAGTGCTGGCCAACACACCCGACCTCGGTTATGTCTTCGGCCTCAATCACCGCTTCACCTACGCCAACGACGCACTGCTCGCCATGTGGGGCAAGTCGTGGGACGAGGCTATCGGCAAAAACTGTCTCGAACTTGGATATCCACCATGGCACGCCGCGATGCACGATCGCGAAATCGACCAGGTCATCGCCACTCACCAGCCGGTCCGTGGCGAAGTGCCCTTTGACGGCACGCATGGCCGGCGTGTCTACGACTACATCTTCTTTCCCGTCTTCAGCGACGACGGTCACGTCGAAGCCGTCGCCGGCACGACTCGAGACATCACCGACATCAGGACGGCCGAAACAGCCCTTAACGAAAGTGAAGAACGCTTTCGCCTCTTTGTTCACAACGTCCGCGAATACGCCTTCGTCCAGACCGATACGCAATACCGCATCACAAGTTGGAACCCCGGCGCCGAACGCCTCTTCGGCTATAGCAGCAGGGAAGCAGTCGGCCGCCACTTCGCCCTGTTGCTCACTCCCGAAGATAACGATGCCGGCATTCTCGCCGCAGAGCGCGCGCGTATCGAGCATGGAGAACGCCATGAAGATGCCCGCTGGTTCGTCCGCAAAAATGGCACACGCCTCTGGACACGCTGGGTCACCGAGCCCATCCGCAATGAAAACGGCGCTCTGCTCGGACTCGCCAAAGTCCTGCGTGACGAAACCGAGCGCCTCAACACTGAAACCAGCCTGCGCCAAAGCGAAAAACTCGCCGTAGTCGGCCGCCTCGCCAGCTCCATCGCGCACGAAATCAACAACCCGCTGGCAGCCGTAGTCAACCTCGTCTATCTTGCGCAAACCACAACCAACTCGCCCGAGACGCTTGAGTTCCTCGAACAAGCCCAGCGCGAGCTCTCCCGCGTCACTCACATCACCACCGAGACCCTTCGCTTCCACCGTCAGGCCACGGAAGCCGAGTCAGTCGATCTCGCCGAAATTGTCGAAGCCGTCCTGCTGCTCCATGAAGGCCGTCTCTCGTCGGCGCAAATCATCACCGAACGCAGGTATCGCAAGCACCCCAATGTGATCTGCCATCCCAACGAGATCCGCCAGGTCCTGGCCAACCTCATCAGCAATGCCATCGACGCCATGAATAACCGTCCCGATCCGCGACAGCTCATCGTTCGCATCAATGCGGACGCCGATCTCCGTTCCCTCAACTCTTCTTCTGAAGCCCGCGGTGTCCGGATCACTATCGCAGACACCGGCAGCGGCATCTCTCGTGCTGCGCGCAAACGCATCTTCGAGCCCTTCTTTACCACCAAGGAGACAACCGGCACAGGCCTCGGCCTCTGGGTCAGCTCGGAGATTGTCCGCAAGCAAGGGGGCTCACTTCGCTTCCGCAGCAGGCAGTCACCTTCGTGCAGTGGAACCGTCTTCACCCTCTTCCTCCGCGAACGCGCCACAGAGTGAACCGATCCGCTGGATTTACAATAGTCCGGTATGTCCTGGTTCAAGAGAACTGACGCCATCCCCGACCCTGACGACCCGGATATCGATTCCGACTTCACCTACGCTCCAGTCGAAGCCACAGACGGACGTTCCGCCGTCAAGACTGAAGGCCTCTGGACCAAGTGCCCCGGCTGCCGCACCATCCTCTTCAAGGCTGAGCTCGAAGCTAATCTCAACGTCTGCCCCAAGTGTGGCTATCACTTCAAAATCCACGCCCGGCAGCGCATGGACCTGCTTCTCGATCCCGGCTACACACTCGTCGACGGCAACCTCCGCTCCACTGACCCGCTGAAGTTCACCGACATCAAGAGCTACAAATCACGCCTCGCCGCCGCGCAGAAACACACCGGCCTCAACGACGCCCTGCTCACCGCCCTCGGCACCATCGGCCCCCATCAGGTCGTCTTCTGCGCCATGGAGTACTCCTTCATCGGCGGCAGCATGGGCGCTGTCGTCGGTGAACTCATCGCCCGCGCCATAGACCGCTCTCTCGCTACTCGCCACCCGCTCGTCATCGTCAGCGCCTCAGGCGGAGCCCGCATGATGGAAGGCGTAGTCAGCCTCATGCAGTTGGCCAAGATTGCCACCGGCCTCGCCCAGCTCGACGAAGCCCGCATCCCCTACATCTGCCTGCTCACCGATCCCACCACAGGCGGTATCACCGCCAGTTTCGCAATGCTGGGCGACTTGAACATTGCCGAGCCCGGCGCACTGATCGGATTCGCCGGCCCAAGAGTTATCGAGCAAACTATCCGCCAGAAACTCCCCGAAGGCTTCCAGCGCAGCGAATTCCTACTCGAACACGGCTTCCTCGACGCCGTAGTTCCCCGCACCGAACTGAAGCCCTACATAATCCGCGCCCTCGATTTCCTAAGCAATCCCGCCGCATAACGGGTAGGGCAAGGCTTTAGCCTTGCCATTTATCCCCGCCTCTAACACCTCCAAACGAGGGGGCCTCAATGGCCCCGAGCCTTTTCTCCACCACTTCAGATGCGGGTGCCCCATCCTTTGCGCCGTTGTTTTTCTTGTTGTCATTCCCGCAGGGAATCTGCTTCTGTTCTTGCTTGTGGTTCCTGTTTGTTTTTGTTCTTGTTGTCATCCTGAGCGAACCGGGGTCCCCAACGACAGGTCTTCGTCGTTGGGGTGGAGAAGCGAAGGACCCGCGTCTAACAGCCCTCAACCCAGCAAGAAAATGGGTGCCCCATCTTCGCCGTGGTCTTATCGCGGCTAAGGTGGGAGAGCACGAGCCTAACCATACTTGTGAACTGCTTTTGTTCCGGGTTGGCCAAGGCTTCAGCCTTGGCATCCTGCCCAACCGATGCCCTCCACGAGGGGCCCCGACAGCCCCGAGCCTTTTTCTCCACCACTTCAGATGCGGGTGCCACATCCTTGCGCAGCAAGGGTGGGAAAGCACGCCCACTTAGCCCGCCGCAATGCGAGCATGCCTTCAGCCTCAAAACAAGACACGGGCGCCTGAACTATAGTGATGGAACCAGCATCCAGAAAGCATGACAGTCTGTAAGCATGAGGTTCGACAACGAAAACGTGAAGCGGGCTTTTGCATGGCGTAAGATGCCTGACTCTGTTTTGCGCACCGCATCAACCCTTCCTTTTTGCTCGTCAGATGAAGAAGATGCCCTGTGGTTTCAGTCGCGCGATTGGCGAGATTTGACGTGGGATAATTGGAGCGAATATTTTCGGGGTCTCTTTTTTCTTACGCATGAAGCACTTGCGTACTACTTGCCAAGCATATTGTTACTTTCCATGGAACAGCATGATGGGAAGATGCTCGCGGTCGACTCGCTACTTATGCAACTATCGGACGGAATCGCATGTGTTGAGAATAACAATGACGCTACCGAAGACTTATTGCTGTTAACAAGAGAAGAGTCTAAGGTGCTGACCGGATGGCTACAACACCTGTGTTCGTTGCCTGAGTATGAGACAGGTGCTAGTCGAATTAGAATCGATGCCGCTCTGATGTCGTTGCGACTTTGATCGCCTAACACCCTATCCTTGCGCAGCAAGGGTGGGAAAGCACGCCCTCCTCCATTGTCCTTCCCCAAAATATTGACACCCGATTCACACCTCCAGTGCTACGCTTGCCGACACCCAGGAGAACCCATGTCCGAAGCCAACAAGCAGTTAGCCATCCGCTGGTTCGAAGAGGTCTGGAACAACCAGGACGAGTCAGCCATCGACGCCATGTACTCTCCCGATAGCAAGTCTTACGGATTCCCCGATCCCGACTCCGTCATCGAAGGTCCGGAAGGATTCAAACCGGTCCACCGCGCCTTCTGCGGCGCCTTCCCGGACCTTGAAGTCTTCATTGACGCAACCATCGCCGAAGGAGACATCGTCGCCGTCCGCTGGCACACCGAGATGACGCACAAAGGCGATCACCTCGGTTTCCCCGCCAGCCAAAAGAAAGTTACTCTCAACGGTGCAAGCTTCCTGAAGATCAAAGACGGCAAGATCATCGGCGGCTGGAATTACCTCGACAAGGGCGGCCTCTTCCAGCATCTCCAGACACCCTGATTACGGAACATTCCACATCTCCCCCGCGTACACTCCCGCAGAGGAACCGCGCCGATGGAAAGCCTCGCCCAAAATCTCCGCTACGCCCTCCGCCAACTCGCCCGCAACCCCGGCTTCACCGCAACCGTCCTCATCACTCTCGCACTCTCCATCGGCGCCAACACCGCCATCTTCTCGCTCGTAAACGCTCTCCTGCTCAAGACCCTCCCCTACCCCCATCCCGAACGCCTCGGCGTCCTCTTCGCCCGCACCACCGGCCCCGGTGCCGGTGGCTTTCGCAAAAACCTCGACGGCACCAGCTGGGAGCAGCTCCGAGACAACGTTCCCGCGCTCCTCTCCGCCATCTCCGCCGGACTAAGCTCCGGCGTCAACCTCCAGGCAGGAACACAGGTCCAATATCTCCACGGCGGCCGCGTCTCCGCCCACTACCTCGACGTCCTCGGCATTCAGACCCTGCTCGGCCGCAACTTCACCGCAGACGAAGACCGCCCGCACGGCCCCAAGGCCGCCATCCTCGGTTACAACCTATGGCGCACCACCTTCAGCAGCAACCCCGCCATCCTCGGCCAGCCCGTCCTGCTCAAAGGCGAGCCATACACCGTCATCGGAGTGCTGCCCCAATCCGCGATCACCCCGATAAATGCTGACCTCTACACCTCGCTTCAGCCCAGCCGCGACGGCGAAGGCGGCGGTACCAACTTTGAAGGCATCGTCCGCCTCCGGGACGGAGCCACCTGGGCTGAAGCCGATGCCCAGCTCTCCCGCGCCTGGGCAGCCCGCGCCGCCAGCTACGCAGCCCGCAATTCCGGCTCCCAGATCACCTACTACACCGTTCCACTGCAAAGGGGTCAGACCGACACCCTCGGCCCGCGCGTCCTCGCCCTCATGTCCGCCGCGGCGTTCATTCTCCTCATCGCCTGCGCCAACCTGGCCGGCCTGGCCCTCGTCCGCACCCTCCGCCGCTCCAGCGAAATCGCTACCCGCCTCGCCCTCGGCGCTACCAGCTGGCAGATCCAGAAGCAACTCTGGATAGAGAATCTGCTCCTCGCACTCCTCGGCGGCGCAGCCGGTATCGCTGTAGGCTTCCTCGCCCTCCGCGGCCTCCTCCATCTGCTCCCCGAGAACTACCTTCCCGTCACCGCTGTCTCCATCGACTACCGCGTCCTCGCCTTCACGCTCATCCTCTCGCTAGCCACCAGCCTGCTCTTTGGCATGCTGCCCGCGCTCGCCACGCGCAAAGTCGACCTCCGATCCTCCATTGCCAGCCACGCCACCTCCTCAGGCGGACTGCGCCTCCGTCAGACGCTCATCGCCGGCGAAATAGCCCTCACCGTAGTCCTGCTCGCCGCCGCAGGCCTGCTCATCCGCACCCTCGTCCATCTCGAAACGCTCCCCGCCGGCTTCAACCCCCACGGAGTCCTCTCCGCCAAAGCCTCCCTTGACGACGCCCGATACCGCGATCCCGCCGCCTTCCGCAAGCTCCTCGACCAGAGCGCCGCAGCCATGCGTCAGATCCCCGGCGTCTCCTCTGCCGCAGTCGGCCTCACTCTCCCTTATGAACGCACCCTCAACACCGGCCTCAAGCTCATCGACGGCCCCAACGCCGGCCGCACCGTCGGCGCCGACTTCGTCTACGTAACCCCCGGCTACTTCGCTACCCTGCAAATGCCCATCCTCGCCGGCCGCGACTTCTCCGCCTCCGACGGCCCCACCACCCAGCGTGTAGCTATCGTCAACCAGACCTTCGCCCGCAAGTTCTTCCATGGAACTGATGGGTCTGACGGCTCCGGCGCCATCGGCCGCACCCTCGACAAGGACACCCGCATCATTGGCGTCGTCGCCGACACCACCCTCTCCTCCGGCCTCAGCGATGACCCCGCCCCGCTCATCAGTGAAGAAACAATGTACGTCCCGGCCTCCCAGGTCGACCCCCAGCTGCTCGCCGTCCACGTGTGGTTCCAACCGAGCTGGATCGTCCGGTCCGAACATCCTATGACCACCCTGAGCGCCCAGATGCAGCATGCCCTGGCCAGCGTTGGCGCCAACCTGCCCTTCTCTGGCTTCTACAGCATGTCCGACCTGATGGCCCGCACCCTCGCCACCCAGCGCATCGAGGTTGCGCTCCTTGGAGCCATGGCTTTGCTCGCCCTCCTGCTCAGCACCATCGGAATCTTCTCTCTCGTCGCCAACCTAGTCGTCCAGCGCACCCGCGAAATCGGCATTCGCATCGCCCTCGGCTCCACGATCCGTCAGGCCATGCTCCACGTTGGCCGCCCCGGAGTCATGGCCTCGCTCCTCGGCCTCACCGCAGGCCTCGCCCTCTCCGCCGCAGCCCTCCGCGCCATGCGCTCTGTCCTCTACGGAGTCACCGTCTACGACACCCCAACCATCCTCGCCGTAATCGCCACCTTGGCCGCAGTCACCCTGCTGGCCGTCTCCATCCCCACCCTGAGAATCGCCAGAATCGACCCCGCCAAAACCCTCCGCGAAGAGTAAGCCGCTCTCGAGAAGATAGTCGTTACAACATCGATACACCCTCACCCCCACCCCA
>Ga0206933_1073_pt1 | contig 21528 bp, 22 predicted proteins | sample Alteio_BWOrgHeat_15_FD_152937 | JGI IMG/M metagenome (GOLD analysis project Ga0206933, IMG submission 152937) | Enriched cells from forest soil in Barre Woods Harvard Forest LTER site, Petersham, Massachusetts, United States -... | ecosystem: Environmental > Terrestrial > Soil > Temperate forest >... | reverse complement strand
TGATCACGGTCTCGGGCCCGTCCAGCCTAGCCGCGAAGCTCTGCGCGGTTGCATCGGCGAAGTTGAAGGTATCGTCTTCAAGCTTTAACGCCATGATGAGCCCCTTCACGGTAACGTTCTGGCGCTTCACCATTTGCCATGAGCCTGAGATTGCGTGTGATCCAGGCGGTCCCTTGGTTACTCGTCGGAAGATAGATTGCCCACTAACTACGATACCAATGACGTTGCAACTTTCCATCCAATCTATCTGGGCGGAGTTCCCGTCGGATGAGACTGTCATTCTCATCGTCCCGACCGTCTTTCCCTCTCTCTTTTCGGTTTGAAAGATCGTCCTGTCGTCCACCATCTTCAGGCTGAACGTGTCGTAGCACGGCTCCCCGGCAATGTTCGTTTCCCGGTTATGCGCATTGATATAGAGCCCGGGGTCACAGGTTGTGCAACCAGATCTGCGGTCTTCGAGCAGAAATTTGAAAAGGCCGCCACCGTTCGTCGGAGGCTCGGTGAAGTCCACCTTCCATGTTCCATCAAATGGGCTTTGGGCCTGAACGGGCGCTAACCAGGAAATCAGCAGTAAACAGAGAAGCACGGGTTTCATTCTCGGCCTCCAGGAACCCTGATGTATGTTGCTAGCCAGAAAGCATAGCATTGATTGAGGGACGCACTAACCCGCAGGATTCGCTGGCGTCCGTGAGTCCCACCCTTCGCGAACTACGCGAAGGATGGGGCACCCAGCATACATCTCTGTATAATTTGGCGACCACATCACAAGGTCTACTAAGCCGGAGTTATGGATACCTACATTGTTCCATTGAATTTGCGGAATCCCACGCTTAAGCAGAGAGCCGTAGCGGTTCTTCTAGGTGGCGGAATCTTTTTCATTCTGCTGTTTGGGCGGAAGATGCTCTGGCCGACCATGGCAGAGCGGAATCGTGGGATTGGCAGTGTGGCGATTGAGGCAGGAATTGTGAGCCTCCTATGGACGATCTCGATGGCTTTCTTGCACAGAAAGTGGCCCAACTGCAAACTACCCAATTACAAGCTCCTGGTGGATGACGAATCTATTACGGCTGTGATGGAGTACACGGGATGGATGAAATGGTTTGTGACACGAAGGACAATTTCGAAGGGCAAAGTTCGCTCAGCCTGGGAGGTCAAGGGGCGGCTAGGGCGGCCCGGAGGTATGGGGTTTTCAGAGAGAAGTAAATTGGGTGCCCGCATGTCCGGCTTTGTTTATTTGCCCGCCACGCTGCCGGAGTATGAGTATCTCAAACGGCTGGCTGAAAGCTGGCGCACTTCTAGAGACGCATGAGGATGTCGCTTGACGGGATGATAGGTCGGACCAATGGCCCTTGATCTTTCGTTTGATTTGCCTGACCCAGGGCAACGCCTGGGCTGGGATTGCGTCGCGCCGTTGGCGCTGAATGCGTGAAGCCTCCGGCGATAACATCAGCAATCCCCAAGTTTCTGGTCAGCCAGCTTGAACAAGGCCCGACCTAAATCGCCAAAGCTGGTATTTCCGGGGCACCAGCGGTCAACGACATGATATTTGCCATCCTTCGCTGCCTCCAATAGCCAATCCGCTCCATCGTGGGGAAGCTTCGACCCGAGGGTCTGCCTTTCTGTTGGCATATCCCAAAAGTTAGCTTCATTGAACTGCTGCTGGAAGGCAGCGACCTGATCTTTAGAGACGGTGAATTCAGATTTTGTGACCGAGGGATACTCCTCCTTTGCAACTATTTCTCCTGTGCCATCAGGGCGGAGGCTAAGTCTCACCACCCTTGAATATCCCCAGCTGTTATGGATACTCAAGCGGTATATCGTAGTTTCTGCCGAGACTGGAGCCCAGACGGGCTTTTCTTCAAAGAGTGATAAAAGGCGAGCGTAACGGTGCTGTCTCAGCGGAGCTGCCGGTCCTGAAAATGTCTCCGGCGGAAAATATGCGAGGAACAGATCAGCGTGTTCGCTTTGGAGCTTATTGAGACAAATAAGTGAGATTCTGTAATTTTGAGAGGACTCGGGAATAGTAGCTAAAGAGTTCCTGAGTACTTCAAAACGCGCTTTGTCCATGTCATAAATTCCACCAGCGAGAGCGTCGATCACAGGTTGCTGATCTTTTTCCGGCAGCTTCGATAACGCATCGAGAAATCCTTCACGATCTGCGAGTAGTGCCTCTTGATAGAAGGTTATCGAATACGTGACATGAAAGAGCGTGGGAAGGACAGACTTGTCACCGTCACGGTAAACTGCTTCGAGCGTCGCGATGTTTTCCTTCAGTTTGCGGCATTCCCGACTCGAAACTTCGTTACGTTTCATGCAGGTGTTGATGCCGTTCAGCGCTGCATCGCGCTTCGATATCGAAGTGGATTCGCTCAGCCCCGTACCTATCAACGCAAAAAAGATTGGCAAGCAGAGTACCTGGGCCAAGCGCTTCATTTTCTGCCTCTAGTGGACGGGTGCGGCTACTCCGCCCTTCTTTGGACGTTTCATCAGGAAGGGCAGCGGGACGAGCAGGCCGGTGAGGGCTACAAGAATCCAGATGACATCGACGTAGGCCAGGGTGCGGGCCTGCGAGAGCATCATGCCGTAGATCTGCGCTCCGGCGTGGAGGGTGGAGTCGGGGGCTGACCAGCCACGCTGGTTCCACGCTGCGGCGAGGCCTGCGCGCATGCGGTCGAACGGGCCGCTGCCTTGAACGGTGTGGCTGATGAGCATGGCCTGATGGCGCTGCGAGAATCTGGCCAGCAGCGTCGTGACAAAGCTGATACCGACGGAGCCGCCGACATTGCGGCTGAGCGCCGTGAGCCCCGAGACTTCGTTGTTCTTCTCCTGCGGCACTCCTGCGTAGCAGAGCGTGTTGATGGGGATGAAGAGGAAGGGCAATCCAAGAGCGATGCAGGCGCGCCAGCTTACCGCGAGACCAAAGTTGATCTGCTGATTGATGTTGGTCATGCGGTAGAGGCCGTAGGTGGTGATGATGAATCCTATGGCGACGAGTTTGCGCGGATCGAATTTGGGCGCGAGTGCTCCCGCAATGGGGAAGAGGACCATGAGCACGAGTCCCCCGGTGGAGATTGCCTCGCCCGCCTGTCGCGCGGAGTAGCCCATCACTTCCTGCAGATATTGCGGGATGAGGACGGTGGTGGAGTAGAGCGATGCTCCCACCATGAACATGACGAACTGGGTCATGGCGATATTGCGGCGCTTGAAGAGGCGCAGGTCGACGACAGGGTGGTCGACTGAGAGTTCGCGCCAGAGAAAGAGGACGAAAGCAATGACGCAGACTATGGTGGCGGTGACGATGAAGTTGGAGCTGAACCAGTCGTCCTCCTGACCCTTGTCGAGCATCATCTGCAGCGCGCCGATGAAGACGACGAGCAGGCCGAGTCCCCAGTAGTCAATGCCTTCGCGCTTCTTGCGGATCTGGGCGAGGTACGGCGGGTCTTCGACGAGGCGCTGGGTGAGGATGAGCGAGAGGATGCCGACAGGGATGTTGAGGAAAAAGAGCCAGCGCCAGCTATTGTTATCGACGATCCAGCCGCCGACGGTGGGGCCGAGTGCCGGCGCCATGACGACCGCCATGCCGTAGACGGCGAAGGCCATGCTGCGTTTCTGCGGCGGGAAGGTGTCGGCGAGGATGGCCTGCTCGCTGGGCTGCAGGCCGCCGCCGGCTGCGCCTTGAACGACGCGGAAGAAGACCAGTAGTGGAAGCGACGGAGCAAGACCGCAGAGCAGCGAGGCGATGGTGAAGCAGAAGACGCAGCTCATGTAAAAGCGCTTGCGGCCGATGCGGTTGGCGATCCAGCCGCTGATCGGGAGCACGACAGCGTTGGCTACGAGATAACTGGTGAGGACCCATGTTGCTTCGTCGCGGCTCGCGGAGAGCGTGCCGGAGATGTGCGGCATAGCCACGTTGACGATGGATGTGTCGAGCGCCTCCATGAAGGTGGCGAGGGTGACAGTGATGGCGATGACCCAGGGATTGGCTTTGGGCCGCCAAGTATCATGAAAGGTGAGAGTTGCCGCCGCCAAAAATGGGGTCCTTGCTGGGTATGAGTGCTGTCGTTGTCTGTACTCAGATTATCAGTTCCTACGGCGTTGAGGCTGGCTGGCGGGCGCTCGACATCGGCTACCGATAGGAAGACATGCGTCGTGGATGACGTTGCGGACAATTCGACGAGGGCTGCCGAGGAACTTTTCGCAGGAGTGGTGGCGGGCGAGACGCGCGCCCTGGCGAGGGCTGTTTCGCTGGTGGAGGATGGCGCGCCGGAAGCCGGGCGGCTGCTGGAGCTTTGCCGGGAGGTCTTGGATCCGGCGGCGAGGCCGCTGCGGATCGGGATTACGGGGCCGGCTGGCGCGGGCAAAAGCACGCTGGTGGATGCTTTGACCGTCGAGCTGCGGCGAGTGGGCATGCGGGTAGGCATTGTGGCCGTAGACCCGTCGAGCCCATTTTCGGGTGGAGCGATCCTGGGAGATCGGATCCGGCTGACGGATTCCGCGGGAGATCCGGGCGTTTATATGCGTTCGCTGGCGGCGCGAGGGCATCTCGGCGGAGTGTCGCGGGCTGCGGACGACGTGCTTACGGTCATTGAAGCCTCGGGCAGGGACATGCTGCTCATCGAGACGACCGGGGTAGGGCAGGGCGAGATTGAAATCACCAGGCTCGCGGATGCGGTGGCCGTCGTGCTTGTGCCGGGAATGGGGGATTCGATTCAGTCGCTGAAGGCGGGGCTGCTTGAGATTGCCTCTGTGTATGTGCTGAATAAGGCGGACCGCGAGGGGATCGACCGGCTTGAGGCGGAGGTCGGGGAGATGCTGGCGCTTTCGGCGATGGTTTCGGGAGAGATGGCGGTTCCGGCTGTGCAAAAGACCGTGGCGACGACCGGCGAGGGAGTGGCGGAGCTGCTGGAGAGGCTGATGGCTGTTCCGCGCGGAAAGCGAGGGAAGCTTCGATCTGCTTTACAGCTTCCTGTTCTGGATCATCTGGGGATTGCCGTGCGGTCGCTTGAGGCTTCGCAGGAATTCTATGCAGCGCTGGGGGCGCCGTTGCAGGGGATTGAAGTCGTGGCGCACGAGCGGGTGCGAGTGGCGATGCTGGCGGTGGGCGACAGCCGTATCGAGCTGCTGGAGCCGACGGAGGAGGATTCGGCGGTGGGGCGGTTTCTGGCCAAGCGCGGCGAGGGGCTGCATCATGTGGCGCTGCGGGTGCCTGATCTGGCTGCTGCTGTGGAAAAGCTGAAGGCTCAGGGAACGCGACTGGTGACGGAGAAGATTCAGGTAGGCGCGGGAGGCCATCGGTATGTCTTTGTGCACCCGGCGAGTACCAATGGAGTGCTGCTGGAGCTGGTGGAAGACGGAGGCGGCCATTGAGTGAGAAGACGCTGCTGCTTGCTGTCGATACATGCGGGCCGTCGGGGTCGATTGCGCTGGGACGGGTGACGGACGGGTCCTTGTCGGTCATTGGCGAGGCTGAGCTGGCTGGCGGGGAGTATGCGGCTGCACTGGTAGCGGCAATTGCTGATTTACTGGACGGCGCCGGGATTGCTGTTGGGGATCTGGCGGGGCTGGTGGCTGTGGCCGGACCGGGCAGCTTTACGGGGATTCGAATTGGGCTGGCGACGGTGAAGGCGATTGCCGAGACAGTCGGGATTCCGGTGGTGGCGTTGTCACGGCTGGCATTGCTGGCGGATATAGCGGGTGCTCCGTATGCGGTGCTGGATGCGCATCGGGGTCAGTTCTATTGCGGGATGTATGGTGACGGCGAGCCGCGTGAGATGCTGCTCACCGCCGGCGAAATCAACGCCATGGGTGGGCTCAAGGGCCGCGTTGCGGTCTGCGAGGAAACGGTAGCGCAACTGCTGGAGGAGCTTTACGGCGAACCAGAGCTGATTCGGGTCGAGGCGCCTTCGGCTGCTGATGCGTTGCGGGTCTCCCTCAGCCGGTGGCGAGCGGGCGACTTTGCCGACGTAACTACGCTGGATGGGCATTATCTGCGCGGAGCCGATGCAAAGAAGGCATACGGGCTGGCGGCGCGATGAGCCTGCGCATTCGTCCCATGACGATTAGCGATCTGGATCATGTACTGGCGATTGCGGAGACTGCGGTAACCGCTCCCCGCTGGCCGCGGGAGTCATACCAGGAGGCCATCGGTCCTGGTTCTCGAAGGATTGCGCTGGTGGCTGAGCAGGATGGACTTGTAGCGGGGTTCGCGGTGATGAGCATACTCCCGCCACAGGCTGAGCTGGAGTCCATTGCAGTAGCTTCACGCTGGTTGCGGCACGGGGTTGCAACGGCGCTTTTGCAGGACTTGATGGAGGCCGCAAGGTGGGGTGAGGCAACGGAGCTTCTGCTGGAGGTGCGAGCTTCAAACCGGGCCGCCGCCGAACTCTATGCACGGGCTGGATTCCTGGAAGTCGGCAGACGGCCCGGTTACTATGCTGATCCGGTTGAAGACGCGGTAATCCTGCGACTTGGGCTCTGGAAGTCCCGTGTTCAGTTGTGATCCAAGGCTGATCTTCCGCTTTTCCCAGGACGAAATGCTTTATGGCGGCATTTTGAGAAATTGCGAATTATCCACACTTTGGTTTGGAAGGTGCCTGAATGAGGCTTGCGGCTGAAGCTCCACCGGGCGTATATATGGAGCGTTCCACTAAGACGAGGTGCCCGATGGATGAACTTCTCGAATCGCAAATGAGCGCAGAGATTCAACGTCTATTGACCGAGCATCAGCGGTATTCTCTGCGTTTGGAAGCACTGATGAACAAGCCCTACCTTTCCACCGAGGAGCAACTCGAAGAGGTGCGGCTGAAGAAGCTTAAGTTGCACGCCAAGGACCTCATTTCAGCGATTGAGCACCGCGCAGCCGTTACAGCGTAGCCAGACAGCGCCTCTCTCACCGGAGACGCCGCGGCAGCCATGGAACGGGCAGATGAGCGGGAAGTTTGCGAGGCCGGGTCTGTTACGCCTCGTACCGTTGGTTCTACGCCCGTATAATCGTTTGGAATCATGGTGAAAGACGGTTATTTCTACGGTGTAGGTCTGCTGGCGGCTGCAGCACTCCTGTTTTGGCTGACCAGTTGGCCTTTTGCATTGGTGCCGGTGTTGCTCGCTGCGTTTTTTCTCTGGTTTTTCCGCGACCCGCAACGCACAATCCCGACCGGGCCGGGATTGATCGTATCTCCCGGAGACGGCTTAGTTACGGAGACGGTAAAGCTGGAGATGCCTGAAGGTCCCCGGCAACGCATCAGCATCTTTCTGAGTGTTTTTGATGTGCATGTGAATCGCTCGCCAATTGCGGGGACGATTACCGATATTCGCTACCAGAAAGGCAAGTATCTGAACGCGATGAATGCAGCCTCTGCAGACCAGAACGAGCAGAACATTGTGACGGTACGCGGAGAGGGCTGCGAGGTCGTCTTCAAGCAGATAGCCGGGCTGTTGGCTCGGCGGATTGTCTTTGTGCCCAGGCTTGGTAGCGTGATCGGAAGAGGCGAACGCGTCGGGCTGATCAAATTCGGCTCCCGCGTCGATGTGCTGGTACCGGTCGAGGCTGAATTGCGGGTGAAGCCGGGCATGCGGGTCAAGGGCGGGACATCGGTTCTGGCGGTTCTTGCGGCTGACGGGGAAAACGCGTAATGCCACGGATAGCCGGGGGGCTGCCGGGCGAAGCTATAAGCGCAGAGCAAAGAGCCGGTATTCGGGCCGCCCGGGTTCGCCGCGGCATGTATGTTGTGCCGTCGCTGTTTACTGCAGGCAGTATCGGCGCAGGGTACTTCGCAATCACTCAAACAATCGATTCGGTAAGCGCATCGGGACAGATCAGTTCGAGTACCCATCTGGATTGGGCAGCGCTGGCGATCTGTCTTGCGATTCCATTTGACGCCTTGGATGGCCGCATCGCGCGGATGACCAACACTGCCAGTGAGTTCGGCAAGGAGCTGGATTCACTGGCCGACGCGGTCACGTTTGGCGTTGCTCCCTGCCTGCTGGCCTGGGTGTGGGGCTTTCATTCGCTGCCGCCGGAGATGAATCCGGATATGCGACGGGCACTTCTCCAGGTTGGCTCCTTTGCCTGCTTCCTCTTTCTGCTGTGCGGAGCCTCGCGTCTGGCGCGGTTCAACAGCACTGCGAATGCGCAGCCGCGAAATCCCGGCCGCCTGGACCGCAAGTATTTTGTAGGCATGCCGATTCCCGCTGCGGCGGGGATGATCGCCGCAACGGTGCACTGCTGCTATGGCTATCCAATTCCGAATTGGCCCTTGGCGGTGCTTTGGATTGCGCTGGTAGGGCTGCTGGGCTTCCTGATGGTGAGCACATGGCGCTTCTGGTCGGGCAAGGAGATCAATCTCTCGCGCACCCAGCCGTTTCAACTGCTGATGCTGCTGGCGATTGTGCTCTTTGTGCTGATCAAGTTCTCGAGCGGAGCGCTGTTTTTTGTCGCGCTGGTCTATATGTTTTCGGGAATATGGGCGCGCGCTGCATACTCGTGGTCGAGGCGCAGGCGGCACAAGCCAAAGGACGAATTAGCTGACCAGCCTGCCCGGCCGGGAGCGCCTGCCTTCGTCGATGAATATGCACAACAGCAGCCAATGAGATTCGAGACCGAGCCGGAATATCCGCACGACCATCCCAGCGGCAGGGATTCGAAACAGGATTCAAAACCTGATGACTACTGAATACAAGATCGCCATTGCAGGGGCCTCGTCTCTGCTGGCAAAGGAACTGAAGGAGTGTCTCACTGAATCTCCGCTTGCCGCGGCGAGCTTTGTGCTGCTGGATGAGCAGGATGCGCAGGGGCAACTGGATCAGGTTGGCGACGAGGTGACAGTCGTTCAGCCGCTTAGCGAAACTGCGTTTGAGGGCGCGGACTTTACCTTCTTCGCGGGCTCCGAAGAGATAACACGGAAGTTCTGGCGCAACGCAGTAGCGGCCGGTTCGACGGTGCTTGATCTTTCGGGAGCGCTGGATGATGAACCTGGGGTCCTGGTGCGCGCTCCATGGCTGGGTGACGCAGTGCGGCTGCCCGATCTGCTCACCAAAGCAGTGGTGCCGGCAAATGCCGCGGCGGTTGCACTGGCTCTGATAACGTCCCGTCTCAATGAGATTGCGGAGATTCGCTTTGCGGCGGCTACGGTGCTGCAGCCTGCCTCTGAGTACGGCAAGGATGGGCTGGATGAGCTGCATCAGCAAACAGTGAGTTTGCTGAGCTTTCAGAACATGCCCCGCGCGATCTTCGACACGCAGGTGGCTTACAACTCTCTGGCCAGTTTTGGAGAGAGTGCAGTGGCGAATCTCGCGAAGTCGGAGGCTCGAATCCGCCGCCACTACACAACGCTTGCGGTTGACCGGCTGCCCGAGCTGCGGTTGCAGGTAATTTATGCGCCGGTTTTTCACGGCAATACCTTCTCGATCTGCATCGAGCTCGAGCGACCGATGCCGCTTGCCGTGATTGAGGATGCCCTCGGCGGCGAACATCTGGATCTTGTCCTGGAAGAGACGGACTCGCCCTCCAACCTGGCTGCCGCTGGTCAGAACGACGTCCTTGTGTGGCTCAAGCCTGAGCCGCCAGTGGAACGCTTGATCGGCGAGACGAGCCGGTTCTGGGTGTGGGCCGCGAGCGATAATCTTCGCCTGGCTGCTCAGAACGCGGTGGAGTGCGCGCTGGATATGCGGCGCCTGAGGCCGCAGGGCAAGGTGCAGTAGGTTCTGTTGACGAACCGGGTTTTCGCAGTCCTCACGGGTTAGGAAGCAAACAAGAGAGAATCACAGGGCTTGGGTTGACGGGAGGTTGCGATGTCAACACTGCAATTGCTCAGCCTCTTGGCGCTTACGGCGGGCTTGTTTGGGTGGGTGAGTTCGCGCTGGCTGAAGATTCCGATCACAATCGGCACGATGCTGCTGACGGTGGCAGCTTCACTGGGGTTGCTGTGGCTGAGCCATGGCGATCCTCGGTTTGAAAAGTGGGCCGCAGGGCTCACCAGCCAGATCAGCTTCGAACATCTGATTTTGCATGGCATGTTGCCGTTCCTGCTTTTTGCGGCGGCGTTTCTGCTGGACCTCGAGTACCTGGCGCGAGAGAAGCTGCTGGTTACAGTGTTTTCGCTGGGCGGGACAGTGATTTCGACGCTTGCGACAGCGCTTCTGATGGCGTGGTTGTTGCCGCTTATAGGACTCCATCCGGCATGGATCGAATGCCTCATCTTCGGTGCGCTGATCTCGCCAACCGATCCGATTGCAGTTGTAGAGATGCTGCGGCGTGTGGGTGCGCCGAAGCGTTTGCAGGCTCAGCTGGCGGGCGAATCGCTCTTCAATGATGGTGTGGGAGCGGTGTTGTTTCTGGCGTTCCTGGAGGCTTCACGCGGCGCTACGCCTTCAGTGCTGCAAGTGGGCTGGCTGCTGGTACTGGAGGCAGGCGGTGGGTTGCTGCTGGGCGTGGCGGCGGCATGGGTTTGTTCCTACCTCATGCGATTCACGGACGCATTTCAGTTGGAGATTCTGTTCACAATCGGGCTGGCGGTTGGCGGATATGCATTGGCGGAGATGCTGCATCTTTCGCCTCCGCTGGAGGCTGTGGCGGCAGGATTGGCGCTGCGTTACTGGAACCAGAAGCATCCGGAGGACTCGATTTCTCATGAGGGGATTGATCGAGTCTGGACGGTGATTGACGAGATGCTTAACGGAGTGCTGTTCGTGCTGCTGGGACTGGAGGTGCTGGAGATTCATTTTGACTGGCAACTGCTGCGAGCGGGCGGTACGGCAGTGATTTCTGTCACGGCGGTGCGGGTAATTGTTGTGGCGGCGCTGGTGACGATCGTCAGGCTGGTGCAGCGCGGGCATCCGATCTCGATTGCCGCTATGACATGGGGCGGGCTCCGCGGCGGACTCTCATTGGCGCTGGCGTTTTCTGTACCTGCGGGTGCGGGGCGCGGGTGGATTGTGGCGACAACGTATGTGGTGGTGCTGTTTTCGATCGTGGTGCAGGGCGGCGCGCTTGAACTGATGCTCCGGCGTAGAGCGCCTCAGGAATCAGTCTGAGGCGGCGGCGCGCGCCTCCCAGGCCTGCTGGATGTAGCTGTCGGTCATGCCGGCGATGTAGTCGGCCACGGCGCGTGGAGCGCCTTCCGCATGGGCGCGCGCTGCGTGATCTGCGGGCATCAGGCCGGGATCGTTGACCCATTCTGCAAAGAGAGTCTGGACCACCTGTTCGGCGTGGGCGTGCTCGGCTTCAAGAGCTGGCGACTGGTAAAGGTTGGCGTAAAGAAAGGCCTTGGTCTTCTTGCGTTCAGCTTCTATCGGCTCGCTGAAGCGAGCGACACGGCCCTGGTTGGCGCGGAGTTCGGAGAGCGTGGTCGCGCCGAGAGTGCTTACCTGACGGGCGGTTTCAGTCATCAGGTCGGTGGCGAGCGTGTTCAGTATCTGCTTCAGCGCTTCATTTGAGAGCAGCTGAGGATTGGCCGCAGGGAATTCACGGCGGGCCTCTGCATAGAAGCCTGCGAAGAACGGGACCTCGTCAAGGACTAGATTCAGATCAAGGACGCCCGCCGCAAGGCCGTCTTCAATGTCGGCGGTAAGGTAGGCGATCTCGTCGGCGAGGTCGATCAGTTGAGCTTCCAGCGTGGGGCGTTTGTCGAGGAAGTATTCACTGAGCTCTGGATGCGCAGCGGGTGAGTAATCGCGCGAGTGCTTGATGATGCCTTCACGAACAGCAAGCGTGAGATTGAGACCGCGGAAGGCGGCGTAGCGTTCCTCAAAGGTAGTGACAATGCGCAGCGCGTGGAGATTGTGATCGAAGCCGAGGCCATGATGGCGCAGAGCGGCGTCGAGGGCCTGTTCGCCGGCGTGTCCAAAGGGAGGATGGCCGATGTCATGCACCAGCGCAAGAGTCTCAGCAAGCGCGGCGTTGAGGCCAAGGGCTGCGGCTGTAGTGCGCGCGACCTGGGCTACTTCGAGAGTGTGGGTGAGACGGCTGCGGGAGTGATCGCTTTCAGCGCCGCTGCGGGTGAAAACCTGGGTCTTGCCGGCGAGGCGGCGGAAGGCTTTCGCGTGCAGAATGCGTCCGCAGTCTCGCGCGAAGGGAGTGCGATAGGGATGCGGAGCCTCCGGATAGCTTCGGCTGATGAGAAGCGGATCGTCTTCAGAAACAGCGATGCCGGTGGGCAGCCGCAGCGATGTAGCTGGAGAAGAGGTTGCCGGTTCATCCATCTTGAGATGTCGCCTCCGGATTCCGTTTCAGGATAACCGGGCGAAGGCAGGGAATAGGGGCTAGGGAATGGGATTAGGTCCAATCGAACGAAGGAAAGAAGAATTTACAGCGAGGGTATTAATGTTCTGGTAAACAGGCCGGAAGGCCGATTTGCTGCTGCGAATTTGGCTTCTGTCTCATGGTCAGGACGCGGGAAACATATGCGACCGGCGGCACGGCGATATCTTTGCGGCGCAATTGATAGGATGACTGATTGGGAGACACGCAAAAGCATGGGCAGAGTTCTCGACGGAGTGGCGATTGCCGCTGAAATCAAAGCCGAGGTCGCAGAAGAGGTCAAGCATCTGGCGAAGCGGGGCATTCGGCCCGGCCTCGCGGCGGTGCTGGTGGGCCACGTGCCGGCCTCCGAGATCTACGTCCGCAGCAAGGTCAAAACCTGCAGTGAACTGGGACTGTTCAGCGAGATGATCGAGCCTCCCGAGACCGTCACGACGGAAGAAATGCTTGCGCTGGTCGCCGATCTCAATGCCCGCGACGATATCGACGGCATCCTGATTCAGTTACCTCTTCCGTCTCACGTCGATTCCAAAATTCTGCTTGATGCCATCATGCCGGAGAAGGACGTGGACGGCTTTCACCCTGTAAATGCTGGTCGTTTGCAGGCCGGTCGCCCCGCGCTTGCGCCATGCACCCCTGCAGGAGTGATCGAAATTATCAAGCGCAGCGGCATCGCCATCAGCGGCCAGCACGCAGTCGTCGTAGGGCGCAGCGACATTGTCGGCAAGCCTGTGTCCATGCTGCTGCTGCATCAGAACGCGACCGTGACGATCTGTCACTCGAAGACGCGCGATCTGCCATCGATCACTCGACAGGCGGATATTCTTGTCGCCGCTATTGGCCGGCCAGGTTTTATTACGCCGGAAATGGTGAAGCCCGGCGCGACCGTGATCGATGTGGGCATTAACCGCATTACCGATCTGGCGGAGTTCGAGCGCCTTTTTGCAGGCGATGGCAGACGCGCTGAAATTTTCTCAAAACGCGGCTCGACAATCGTGGGCGATGTGCACCCGAAGGCCTTTGAGGTTGCAGGCGCATACACTCCTGTGCCCGGCGGTGTGGGGCCGCTGACAATCGCAATGTTGATGTCGAACACGGTGCGTGCTGCGCGCCTGCGCCGGGGGCTTTAGCTCGTGCTGCGTGTTGGATTGACAGGGGGATTGGGAAGCGGCAAGAGCACTGTTGCCGGAATGCTGCGCGAGCTTGGCGCAGAGGTCATTGAGGCCGATGAGTTGGCGCGCGCGATGATGGAGCCGGGTCAGCGCGTTTACGACGAGATCGTTGCCGAGTTCGGGCCGGAGGTTGTTCGCGCAGATGGCAGGCTGGATCGAGCGAAGCTTGCTGAGCTGGCTTTTCGCCGAGGACGTCTTGACGATCTCAATGCCATCGTTCACCCCGCTGTGATCACTGCGCAGGGCGACTGGATGAGGAGCATTCTGCAGCGCAATCACCAGGCGATTGTCGTTGTGGAATCGGCGCTCATCTTTGAGGTGGAGCGCGATGCACGCCAGCGTGGCGAGTCGGAGGGAATTCTCTCGTACTGGCGGCGGCGCTTCGACTGTGTCATTGCTGTTGCTGCGCCGGAAGAGGTGCGAATCGCACGCTACGTCGAGAGCCGTTCGCCGGGCAAATGGGACGAAGCGATTGCAGCCGATGCCCGGTCACGCTTGACGCGCCAGTTGAGTGACGAGCAGAAGGCTTCGCGTGCGGATTTTGTAATTGAGAACAACAGCGACCTTGTGACGCTGCGCAAGCGCGTGCAGGCGGTGTGGCGGGATCTGGTGGAGTTGAGCAATAAAGGATTAGGGCAATAGTGGCATTAAGCAACAACGGGAGCATTTCGGAGTTATTACAATAGAGAAGGGCAAAATCGCGCTGCCGTCGGCGGTAGCCGATCTTGGAGCGCCCTGTTTTGAAAGGCTTGTTATGCGACGATTTCGTGCTGTCTTCCTGATTGTTTTACTCGTGGGCGGTTTCTGGCTGATCACCTCTCACTTGCCTGAAGGGCTCAGCCATCTCAACCTGCTGAATACTGCCGGCCCGCGTTCGCCTCTGGCGCTGACCGAGGCGCATGCCGCCCCTGCATACGACTCAGAAGAGCAGAACAACATCGCGGTCTATAAGAAGGCGCTGCCGTCGGTCGTGAATATCACTTCGAAATCGGTGGCCTTTAATTTCTTTTACGGCCAGGTGCCGCAGGAAGGGCAGGGTTCGGGCTTCATTCTCGATAAGGCCGGCCACGTGCTCACCAATTTCCATGTAATCGCCGATGCCAACCGCATTGAGGTGATGACGAGCGACAAACATCATTACAAGGCGACAATTGTGGGTTCGGACAAGGGGCATGATCTCGCGCTGTTGCAGATCAACGCGCCCAATCTGCAGCCGGTTACGCTGTCCGACTCGACGGATCTGGTGGTGGGGCAGAAGGTCTATGCCATCGGCAATCCCTTTGGACTCAATGGCACCATGACGCGGGGCATCATCAGTTCGATCCGGTCGATTCGTGGGCCTGAAGGCGCTCCGATTGAAGATGCGATTCAGACCGACGCCGCAATCAATCCCGGCAACTCAGGTGGGCCGCTGCTGAACTCGCGCGGAGAAGTGATTGGCATCAATACGCTGATCGCCTCCAACGGCGCTGAACAAAGCTCGGGAATCGGCTTTGCAATTCCGGTCAACACGGCAAAGGCTGTTCTGGGCGATTTGACGCGCTACGGCCACGTACGGCGTCCTTCGCTGGGCATTGTCTCATTGCCAGTGACGCCCGATCTTGCCGACCAGATGGGCCTGCCGCCTGCGTCCGGCGTGCTGATCCAGAAGGTTGTGCCTGGAGGGCCTGCTGATCGTGCCGGTCTGCGTGGCGGCAACCAGCAGTATTACCTCGGCAATATGATCATCAACGTCGGCGGAGATCTGATCATCGCTATCGACGGTAAAGAGATCAACAACACCGGAGACATCAGTACCATCACCGATAAGCATCAGCCCGGCGACGCGGTCAACGTCACGGTCTATCGCGGCCAAAGAAAGATGACGGTAAAGCTGATTCTCGGAGACGTGCACGAGGTCAATACTTAGGCTGAATTGAAGGCGGTGTGAGGATGAAGTTCGCCAGAATTGTGTTCATACTTGCGGGCATCTGGGGAGTGCTGGTCATCGCTCCGCTCTACTTCATGAGGGATTGGATAGGCAGCCAGACGCCGCCAGCGGTTACTCATCCTGAGTTCTACTACGGCTTTGTCACTGTGACGCTGATGTGGCAGATTGCTTTCTTTCTCATCGCCCGCGACCCGGCTCGCTACCGCGCCTTCATCATTCCGCCAACCATCGCCAAGCTGGGCTACGCTGCCTTCGTTGTTGTCCTTCATCTCAACGGAGAGGTGCCCGGAAGCCAGCTTCTCTTTGCCGCCGTAGACTCTCTTTTTGCAGTTCTCTTTCTGATCGCTTTCTACCGCATAGGCGCCGGAACAGAAAACCACCATCTGCGCCGCGAATAAACTTACGCAGGGCTGTGCTGGTTGGCTGCAGCCCCGGTTCGCCTTGCCTCAGAACTTAACGCCAAGTGTGGCAAGGAAGGTTTTCACCTCAGGCCAGACGGCCTTGAGATCGTGGGCTGTCTGAATGTCGAGCGCGATATTCAGAGGATTGGCGGCTACGCCGGAAAGCTCGATGAGAGGCTTGTCCAGAGCGGTCACCAGGGTTGCCAGCGCGGCAACCACGCCGGGAGCCGCTGCTATCACGGAGTGTGCCTTGCCCAGCCACTTCAAAGCATCTTCCGCGGCGATCTCGATACCCTTTTCAATATTCACCAGGATGTTAGCCATTTGCAGTCAGTCCTCATTCCGCCGAGTATCTGTTGCTTCTTCGGCGTGGATTTTAGCCAGGAATTGCCGCCGCGCTGCACCGGCAGCTCACTCTGCAACGGTTCAAATGGGGGAGGGCTGTCGAGCCACCGCTGCGACACAAGACGGCAATTTCCGGCCACTTCCAAGAGTAGTCGCGCAAGGGTTTAATCGATGCAAATGGGGCGATCTCGTAACCCGATTGATTTGAATGAGTTATAGGTGTCCAGAGAAAATAATTACTTGACAGCGGGTACAGGTTCGCCGGAAACCCACACGTAGCGGCGTCCTTCGATGCGATACGTGCCGGAGATCACCCGGGCGATGGCCTCAGGATAGGCCAGGTGCTCTTCGTCAAGAATGCGGTCTGCAAGCGAGTGCGCGTCGTCGTGGTCCAGCACCGGAATACTGCGTTGCAGCACGATGACCCCATGGTCGAGCTGCTCATCGACGAAGTGCACGGTGCAGCCTGCGACTTTGCAGCCGTAGTCAAAGGCCTGCGTCTGGGCGTCAAGGCCGGGAAAGGCCGGCAGCAGAGAGGGATGAATATTCAGGATACGGTTCGGAAACGCCCCAATGAACTCCGGCGAGAGCAGACGCATATACCCCGCGAGGATCACCAGTTCCGCGTTGTGCTCGCGCAGACAGGCGGCGACGTCGGCATCGTGCTCGGCCCGCTTGCGTCCTTTGGAGACGAAGACTGCGGTCGCGAGCCCGATCTCTCTCGCGCGCTCCAGTCCCGGCGCATCGGCCACATTGGAGATGACGACGGCAATTTCAGCGGCTAGTTTGCCGCTTTTGATTGCTTCAGCGATTGCGAGAAAATTTGATCCGCGGCCTGAGAGAAGAATGCCCAGCCGGGCAGGTCGTAAGCCGATTGATTCCGGGCCCGTCATGCGTAATGAACCCGTCGATGCGCCAGCTCGTCGGCCTTATCGGCTTTGACGACGCGGCCGATCACGTGGAATTTCTCTTCAGCACGGTTGAGCAGCGCCTTAGCCTTGGTGAACTTTTCGGCCGGCACCACGACGATGAGTCCTACGCCCATATTGAAGGTGCGCAGCATCTCATCGTCCGGAACCTGTCCCAGAGCCTTCATGTGCTCGAAGATCGGCAGCACCGGCCACGATCCCATCTCGATATGCGCCCCTGTGCCCTTGGGCAGAATACGCGGCAGATTCTCGGTGATACCGCCGCCGGTAATGTGCGCCATTCCTGCGGTAAGGCCCGCGTTTACAAGCTTCTGCATGATGGAGAGATAGCTGCGATGCACCTTCATCAGCGCGGTGCCGGCCTTGTCTCCAATGGCGCCGACGTACTGCGTGGCCTTGTATCCGGCGACCTCAAAGAAGAGCTTGCGAGCCAGCGAATAGCCGTTGGTGTGCAGTCCGGTGGAGGGCAGGCCGACGAGAATGTCACCTGGCCGAATGCCCGCGCCGGTAATGAGCTTTGACTTGTCGACAGCCCCTACGATGAAGCCGGCCAGGTCATACTCTCCGTCCTGATAGAAGCCGGGCATCTGCGCTGTTTCGCCGCCGATGAGGGCGCAGCCGTTGGCTTTGCATGCCTCTGCGAGGCCGGTAACAATCTGTTCCGTCACCCACGGGTCGAGCCGGCCCGTCGCAAGGTAATCGAGAAAAAACAGCGGCGTCGCACCCTGTACTGCAATGTCGTTGACGCAGTGGTTCACCAGGTCGCAGCCGATTGTCGAGTGACTGCCGAGTTCAAAGGCCAGCTTGAGCTTCGTTCCCACGCCGTCCGCCGAACTCACAAGGATCGGTTCCGCCCATTTCTTCAGGTCGAGCTGAAAGAGCCCGCCAAATCCGCCGATGCCTCCTAGCACACTGCGGTTAAAGGTGCGCTTGGCGAGGTACTTGATGCGGTCTTTGGCGCGGTCACCGGAGGAGATATCGACACCGGCATCGGCGTAGGTGACGGGAGTTGTGCTAACGGAGGCGGGTTTGGCTGCTGTAGCTTTAGGCACGATTCAGGCAGGCTTTCCTTCAGAATTGAGAGGCACCCAGAAATTGGCGCCGAAAGCCTGATTCTAGCAGGGGTACGGCTGCCGTCCCCTCAGTCTTTGAGCCGTTACAAAAAGTGGCCGCGCTCTTCCGCCGTTGGGACAGGGCAGCTACTGTACCGGCCGGCGATACGGTAGCGCACCGCAGCGATGCGGTCATAGCCAAAATCACGAAGAGCGCGCGGTATCAGCTGCAGCATTCTGGCGGCGAACGGCCATCCGCCTGAAAGTTCTCTGAAAATCGCAATCACGGCATTGGATCGCGTAAGCAAACGCTCGCCACTGCTGCCTGCCGCCTCCGCCACAAAAATCGTGCTTGGAGCCAACTCCCCGAAGCCATGCCGCGCGAGCAACTCCGCCACCACCGGCGACTCCGACGGAGCAAAGCGAAGCCGGTCGCGCCCGTCGCGCTTAAGAAACCACCTTACCCAGCCGTTGCAGAAGCCGCAGCATCCGTCATAGATGACGAGCAGGCGTCCGTCGAGTCCGGTGAGTGCGTGCGGATTTGCTGGCTCGACCATTGTTATTCGCATCCTCTCATGCGATTCGCAATCGAGGACGCGCGATTCATCCCGCTCGTATACTTGAACCAGAATGCACGATAAGACGGCACACATTGAAACCACGAAATCGCGCGCGCTGCAGACTCGCGCCGAAGGCCTCTTTCCCGGCGGCGTCAACTCGCCTGTACGAGGCTTCCGCTCCGTTGGCGGCGAGCCTCCATTTGTTGCCCGCGCCGAGGGAGCCTGGCTCTACGATGCCGATGGCAATCGCTACATCGACTACTTCGGCTCATGGGGGCCGATGATTCTGGGCCACGCCTTTCCGCCGGTCGTCGAGGCAATCGAACGCGCGGCCCGGAATGGGGCAAGCTTCGGAGCGTCCACAGCGGCCGAGGGCGATCTGGCCGAGCTGGTCATGGCCTGCTACCCCGGCGTCGACAAGCTGCGTTTCGTAAGCTCTGGCACTGAAGCTACGATGTCCGCGATTCGCGTGGCGCGTGCGGCGACCGGGCGAAAACGCATCATCAAGTTTGAGGGCTGTTATCACGGCCACTCTGATGGGCTGCTGGTCAAGGCCGGTTCAGGCGTGGCGACACTCGGTATTCCCGGTTCGGCAGGCGTGCCGGAGGAGATTGCCGCACTCACGCTGGCCCTGCCCTATAACGACCTCGGAGCAGTCGAAGAAGCCTTTGCCGCGCACCCGGATGAGGTTGCCGCCATCATTCTTGAGCCGGTTGTAGGCAACGCGGGCTGTATTCCGCCTGCGGATGGCTACCTGGCCGGCTTGCGCAAAATCACAGCCGAACACGGTGCTCTGCTGATCGTCGACGAGGTCATGACGGGCTTCCGCCTGGCGCCGGGGGGCGCTGTCGAGCTTTACGGCATCGATGCTGATCTCGTAACCCTGGGCAAGATTCTCGGCGGAGGATTGCCCTGTGCAGCCTTTGGTGGCAAGCGCCGATACATGGACATGCTCGCCCCGCTCGGCCCTGTCTATCAGGCTGGAACGCTCAGCGGAAATCCTCTGGCCATGGCTGCGGGCATCGCGACGGTGGGCTATCTGCGGAAGCATGCGACAGAAGTCTATCCGCAGCTTGAGCAGACATCGAGTGCAGTTGCAGAGGGCGTGGCTGCCGAAGCTGCAAAGTCCGGCGTGCCCATAACACTCAACCGCGTCGGCTCCATGTGGACATGGTTCTTTGCCGATGCGCCGGTCGCAGACTACGACGACGCGGCGAAGAGCGACACTGCCGCTTTCGGTCGTTTCCATCGGGCAATGCTGCAGCGGGGAATCTGGCTGCCGCCATCGCAGTTTGAGGCGATGTTCATCAGCGCAGCTCACGGCGAGGCTGAGATCGAAGCGACGATTGCTGCGGCGAGGCAGGCGTTAGGGGCTTGATCTCAGTGCTTTGAAAAATGCGAATTTAACCGAATACAAATTATGTACACTGTAAATACAATCGGAACTGCAGAAGTTAGATCTTAAGATAAGGGCAGGCGATGGAAGAACGGAAGTCGCGGTTTGACTGGGATGAGTCCACATTAGCCATCTCGTCAGGCATGATGTCACTCCCCAGGAAGCAGAAGACGTCCTTCTCGGAGATCCGCTGGAGATGGAGTTGCAAGTAGACAGTTCGAGCGGTGAAGAACGAATTCAGCAGATTGGAGAAACTGCAGCTGGGCGAGTTTTGCAACTTGTTACAACATGGCGAGGTGAGAAGGTCAGGGTTATTACTGGTTGGGACGCACCTAAACAGCTCAAAATATACTACTTGGCGGAAATGAGGCAAAGATATGGCCACGATGAAGATTCCTAAGTTTGAAAACGAAACCGAGGAAGCCAACTGGCTCTACGAGAATCGTGATGGTCTGGCTCAGGCCTTCCTTGAAGCGGCAAAGGAGGGTCAGGTGAGGCGAGGTTCAGCCATACCACGCGGTATTACCCCTCCCACCACAATTCGTCTCGATCCGGAAGATATCTCCCGCGCACGTGCCCTGGCCGAGCGCCGTGGCCTTCGCTATCAGACTTATCTCAAAATGTTGATTCACGAAGCCTTGGAGCAGGAAGAGCGCCGGGCCAGTTAAGTTGCTGAACGGATGAACCTATTCCCAAGCGTCAAGCGTGACCATGTGATGTGTTTTAAGTAGGTTAGGGAGCAGCATCGCCACAGCGGTGATCGTTCGGGACCGGTCGGCTGTGGGAGTGCGATGGCTGCCGTCGTGTAGAACGAGGTTCGTCGCCTGGCTTCGCTGCCGGTCTTTCTGGCTCAGGCGGGTCACTCGCGCCGCAATCTCCTCGGCAGTTAGCGATGTCCAGTCATTGCCGATGACCGTCCAGGTCACCGGAGTCAGACCCAGTTCGCGGGCGATGGCGAAGGTTGCTGGGCGGCGGAGCCCGAACGGTGGCCGAAAGAACCGGACCGGGGCGCCGGTTATCTGCTCCAATTCCGAATTTGTGTCGGCTAACTCATTATGAGTCTGTGCTTTGCCAGTGCGGGCGAGGTTGGGATGAGTCCATGTGTGGTTGCCGATCAGGTGGCCGGCATCGTGGATCCGGTGGGCGAGAGCACGCTGTTTCACGGCGAACTGACCCACCAGAAAGAACGTCGCGCGGACGTTGTGACTGGCCAGCAGATCAAGCAATTGCGGGGTCCAGGCGGGGTTGGGGCCGTCGTCGAAGGTGAGCGCAAATTCGCCCGGCTTCGCCGGTGCGGTGAGAGCGCGGCCAAAAAGCGTCGAGGCGGGCGCGAGTGAGGCGTAGAAACAGCCAGCGGAGACTGCGGCGACAACTGCGGTTGCTCCTCCCAGATATATGGCAGCACTCATCCGGGCATTTTCTTTGTCCGGACTGTTCTTTGGCAACAGGGGCATGTGGACAGGTTTGCATCCAGCCTTGCGGCGGGC
>Ga0206933_1072_pt1 | contig 21716 bp, 19 predicted proteins | sample Alteio_BWOrgHeat_15_FD_152937 | JGI IMG/M metagenome (GOLD analysis project Ga0206933, IMG submission 152937) | Enriched cells from forest soil in Barre Woods Harvard Forest LTER site, Petersham, Massachusetts, United States -... | ecosystem: Environmental > Terrestrial > Soil > Temperate forest >... | reverse complement strand
CTGATTGCGGTGATCCTGCATGTTCCGGTTCGCGAGTTTGGCCTCACCTTTGCCGGCGCATACAACCGCCGCGCCTACGCTACGCGGCGTCGCGATGAACTGCTGATCTCGATCGCCGGGCCTCTGACCAACCTGGCCCTGGTTTTTCCGCTGATGTTCGTGCCTCACGTCGGCTCACTTGTGGCGGCCTGCAACCTCATGCTTGGCGCCGTGAATCTGCTGCCCATCCCTTCGAGCGACGGTCTGCGTATTCTGCGTATGATCCGCCACACCGGGACGCCCGTTGATATCGCTTTTGGGCTCAACGCTTCACGGACGCCGTCAGTTTAAAGGGGAGATTCCTTCGCTGAAGCCCCTTTTCTTTTTTATGCGCATTTTTCAGGGCCTGAAGGCTCCTGCTCCCCCCTGTCGAGAACCTCTCTGCGCAAACTGACCCACGGGTGTGCGGCGCTCTCTTTACTAAGGAACCTAAACAGGACTAAAGTATTTGCCGAACGGCCCCCGGCCTGCGAATACGCAGCCAGTTTTCGGATTCGCTCGCCATGCGGACCGGAGTCCTCCGGAGGTGGCGGTTTATGAATCTCGTTCCGATGATGTGGATTGCCTGGGCGGCTGTAGCCCTGGTGACGGCTTGCCTTTATGCCTACCGCACCAGCCTGACTCGCGATGAGGAGGGACAAATCTTTCTGGACGATGCTTTTAACCATGAAAAGGCGGCGCAGGAGCAGATAGTCGCCAAAGTCAACCGAGTGGAACCAGCGGTGCGGGTGTGCCTGGGACTGACCGTGTTGATGACCCTGCTGGTCATTGTTTATTACGGCTGGGGCGCGGCCAAGGCCATTATGTACTAGAGCGCAGGGCCTGATTCAGGCCCCCTGCGTTCGGTTCTAGTGTCTGGCCTGTTTGGCCAGGTTTTATTCGACAACCTGGCGGGCGCGATAGCCGTCTCTGACGATCAGCTCGTACTTCAGCTGCTTTTTCTTCTCATCCTGCATGCGGAGAGGATGGCCTTCCTCATCGATCAGCTCTACTTTGATGCGGCGGAAGCTACCGTCCTGCTTTGAGTTGGTGGGGTGATAGATCAGTTCATATTTGGAGCGAATGGCCTGGTTGATGGCTGCAAAGTCTTCAGGCATCTCGCCGATGAACCTGGGCTGAAAACTCATGCCTCCGGTCATGCGAGCGAAGGTCTGCATCTGATTGTCGGCCTGCAGATAATCGATGTCGCGCAGTTGCCCGTTGAAGCCGCCCCGGCCCTCGGTAAGAGCGCGGATGAGGCCTCCGGTTGAGATGGTGAAGATGGTGACGTCCGGGGTTTTCTTGACCTTGTCGAGGATCTTGTCGAGGGTGATCTTGGACATGGTGTCGCGCCCCGAGGCGATGAGGATGATGTATTTCTGGCCGTCGATGCGGCTGACGCGGTCAAGCCCTTCGTAGAGGGCGTCGAAGACGTCGCGCTCGCTGAAGCCGGGAATGCGCAGGGAGTTGATCGCTTCGAGAATCTGGCGCTTGTCCTGGGTGAAGTCAGTGACGATCTGGGTGCGCAGGTCGAAGGTCATCAGAGCGACGTAATCCTGGGGCCGGAGCTGATTGGCGAAGGAGAAGGCCGCGTTGCGCATGTCGTAGACGAACTGGTAGCTGGTGGCGGCGAATTCGCAGATCATCAGGGCGGTGATGGGAGCCTCGACGCGCTTGAAGCCGATGACCTTCTGCTCCTGACCGTCTTCGTAGATGCGGAAATTGGTGGGCTTGAGGCCGGGGACGAACTGGTGAGTCTTTTCCAGCAGGACGCCTACGTCGACGGTAACTTCGGGGACCTCAACATGGAGGGTGACGGGGGGCATGCCTTCGGGAGCCTTGAGCTTGGGCGCCGCGGGAGCGGGCGGCGGGGTGTCGTCGGCGGGTGTTTTCTTTTTGGGGACGACGATAGGGCCGGAGCTGGTGTCAGGGCCGCCGGTGTCGGAGTCAGGCTGTTGGGGCTGCTGCGGTTTCTGGGGCTGCTGCGATTGAGCCTGGAGTTGAGTGGACTGGCTACCCAGCAGGGCAGCGGAGACGAACAAAGCCAGAAGGGCTGCCGAAAGCTGGGGCAGAAGCGGAGACCTGCGGTTCATCTTGAGCATTGCGACCTCATTGACAAGCATACGGCGTAGTGGCGGCCCGGGCGCCGGGAAGCTTCGCTGCGGATGGAAAGGCCGTTCCTTTGACGGCCAAAATTACCCGGCTGCGCAGATGCGGCGCGCTACGTCTAATCTGGTAGACGTGCAGAATCGTGTGAAGGAAACAGTGCTGACCCAAGTTTTCGTTGCTGTGATCGCAATGGCGTCACTTACGCTGGCTGCGGCCAGCCCCGTGCGGGCTGAATCAGCCGCGGCCGCCGGGCCGCCACCCTCGAGCGTAGGCTTCTTTCCGCTCAGTCAGCTCAAGCGCGGGATGACCGGCACGGCGTGGACGGTCTTTGAGGGAACGAAGCCTGAGCCGATGGAGGTGGAGATTCTGGGTGTGCTGCGCAACTCGCGCGGGCCGGGGAGAGATCTGATTCTGGCCAGATTGCATGGAACGAAGCCGGAGTACACCGGAGTGGTAGCGGGTATGAGCGGCAGTCCTGTGTATGTGGAGGGCAAGCTGCTGGGGTACATCCGAAAGGGGACGATGCGTTTCGACATGGAAATCACCTTCAGAGGATCGTAAGCCTCACTTAGGCGGCGCGGCGCAGGAGGATTACCAAAGACCGGTAAGAGATCCAAGATTTTTATTAACAGTAACTTCGAATGAAAACTTTGTTCTCCGTACCTCTATTACTGAATGCGCTTTGGCGAATTGAATGTCGGGCGGATTGAATCCCGCTCTCTAGTGAGAGAGGAGACCGAAGACGGCTACGGCATTTGGTGTGCCGATATAAACCTTGCCGTTGATGACAAGCGGGGTGATGAATTTGTTGCTTCCACCTACGCTGTCACGATTGCCGGGGGCTTGACTGCTGTTGTAGTACTCGTGGCTTAGGTCAGCAGGGTCATACGCGTGCAGGACCGCGGCGCTGTTCGTGATTCCTTGGACGGCCCAGACAATGCCGTTTGTGGTGCCGTTGGCGGAGACCGCTGGCGTAGTTCCGGGGTGAGAGAAGGTAGCCGCAGAGTGACTCGACGGAGTAGTCGCCAACTTCGCGTTCGTAAACGGGAAAGCCTTCAGCGAATCGCCGTCAGACCCGTAGTAGAGCACTCCATTGAAGTAGACAGGCGTGGTGTAATTACGCCCGGCAAGCTGGCCTGTGATTTTCTGGTAGATATTGCTGTCAGGGGAAGCCGTCGACGGGTTGAACTTACCAAGATTGGTCCGGTCAGCAAGAAAGATATTCTGATCTTTGCCCGCGCCGACGATGAGGTGGTGGACGGCGTTGCTGGTGTCTTTGACGTCGAGAAGGACTGCACCGCCCGACCCCAGATCCAGGTCTGCGTTGGACTCGGAAACAGTGTTGTACGTATTGAAGTAGTCCACCACAGAGAGCGTGCCTGTGGGGTTGAGCTTCACCATTGCGTTGCCGTAATCGCCTTGGGAGGGGAAGCCGTTGCCGTTGAGCGTGGTGTCGAAATCCCCGTTGGAAATAAGCAGGTAGATAAATCCGTCGCTGTCTGTCGCAAGGCCGCCGCCGCTCATCCATACCGATCCTCGGTGGCCATTTGGAGTGAGGTTGAGCAGCTGAGTCTGCTGAAGCGTTGTTTCGCTGTAGGCCATCACCCATGCTGTGTACTGACCTGCATCGCAATGTGACGTCCAGCCGGTGTAGATGTTGCCGTTCAGAAGCAGCAGAGCAGCGCGTTCGGCATACTGCGAAGGATCGAAGACGACCCTGCCCGAGACAGAGTTATCCCCGTTGCCCGGATAGCTGGCAGTTATTTCGATAGGGCTGCCCGTGACCTCGAGGCCGGTAGTGATGTCGAGGGCATGGAGGCGCTGATGGTAAGCGTTGCTGGAGTCCTTGCTCATCGCGACCGTAAATATGGTTCCGTTTGGCCCAAGGCTGCGGTCGATGACAGGCGTCGACGTGATGCCAATCGCGGGAGTGATCTGGCTGCAGCCATGGTCGTCGCTGGCCGCTTCCCCTGCGGGGATGACGGAGGTCCTCCACAATTGCGTCAACGTATCGGCGTCGATCGCATACATCGTCCCGTGTTCTGTCGCGATATAGAGAACGTTATGCTTCGCGCCACCGACCGTAAGGTTAGCCAGGAAAAGCGGCTCGGCATCCACATGGCCATCGACCGGAAAAGACCCGATCTTGCCGAAGTCTGTGGGGTTGACGTTGGCTGGCGTGAGGATGGTCTCCTGCGAATTGAGCCCATCCCGGCCTACGTTGTAGTGGTAAGTGGTCACGTCAGGTACAGCGGTGACTGCTGGAAGCTGCAGCGTTAAGGCGAGAGACGCAGTGTGAGTAAGGCTGCCAGATGCGCCGGTGAATGTAACGGTTGAGGAGCCTGCTGCGACACTCGCTGCCGCGGTAAGAGTCACGCTTTGTACCATCCCCGGAGTCAGGCTCAAAGTTGTCGGATTGGCCGTGACGCCAGCTGGCAGCCCGCTCAGCGAAACAGAGACAGTGCCGGTGAAACCGTTAACGGCAGTGGCCGTCACGCTGACACTCGCTCCGGCCGCCCCAGCCGTAAGACTCAACGAGGTCGGCGCAACCGTAAGGCTGAAGTCAGGAGGAGGCGTGGAAATCGTAGCCATCACAGTTGCCGAGTGAGACAGCATCCCCGAGCTTCCTGAGAAAGTAATGTTGGCATTGCCGGCCGCCGCAGAGGAGCCCGCCTTTAGCGTTACATTCTGTGCTGTGCCCGGCGTTAACATAAGCGTGGCGGGCTGCGCAGTCACTCCCGATGGCAAGCCTGTCACGGCCACATTGACCATGTTTACAAAGCCATTGGCTGGTGCAGCCTTCACACTGATCGTCTGCCCCGGACCACCCGCCACCAGCGTTACCGTGGCGGGTGAAGAGGTCAGCGAAAAATCAGGCTGAAGCATGATCGTTGACGAGGAGTTGCCGCCGCACGACGTCAGGAAAAGAAAAAATGGAAGGAGGAAAATCGTGAGGGCAGAAGCTGCACCAGTATCTAGGTTCCGGGGAAGGGATCTCATATTCGCCTCGCAGCCAGTTCTTGCATCAATCAGTGATCTGAAGATCTGTCTGGGCAGATCGGTCTGAACGGTTTAGATGCTTATTCGATAGCGAGGTTGACCTGCCTGCAGCCCTCCTGTTGTCTTTAGATTGTCAAACTTACTCATGATGGTCATTCAGGGTGAAGCCCGTGCCGTCCCCGTTTTCGCCGTGCCCGTCTTCAATGATGCAGGAGCCCGAAGACGGTTACCCCTGTCGGTGTCCCGATGTAGACCTTCCCGTTGACCACGAGCGGGGTGATGAACTTGTTGCTTGCGCCCACAGCGTCGCGGTTACCTGGGCCCTGGGTGCTGTTGTAGTACTCGTGCGAGAGGTCGGCCGGGTTATAGGCATGCAGGACCGCAGTGCCGTTGAACGTCGCTTCGACGGCCCATACGATTCCGTTCCGGCTGCCGTTTGCGGAGACGGCGGGGGTGGTGCCAGGGTAGCCGAAGATGGTGGCGGAGTGGCTGGATGGGGAGGCTGGCAACCTGGCGTGGCTAAACGGGAAGGCTTTCAGTGAGTCTCCGTTAGCGCCATAGTAGAGGACGCCGTAGAAATAAGCGGGCGTGCTGAAGTTGCGGCCTGCGAGCTGACCCGTGATCTTCTGGTAGACGTTGTGGTCAGGCGCGACTGTGGATGGGTTGAACTTGCCGAGGTTGGTGCGGTCAGCGAGGAAGATGTTCTGATCTTTACCGGCAGCGACGATGAGATTGCGACTTGCGCCGTTGACGTCCGTCATAGGTGGCAGGGTGATGACGCCGCCAGAGCCGAGGTCGAGGTCAAGGTCGGACTCGGACTCGGTGTTGTAGGTATTGAAGTAATCGGCTACGGCGAGCTTGGTGCCCTGCGCAGTGGGGTTAAGCTTGACGATGGCGTTGCCGTAGTCGCCGTGGGATGGGAATCCGTTGTTGTCGAGAGTGGTGTCGAAGGTGCCGTTGGAGAGGGGCAGGTATAGATATCCATCGCTGACTGCGATGCCGCCCCCGCTCATCCAGACCGAGCCCTTGCGGCCGTTGGGAGTGAGGTTAAGGATCTGGGTCTGCTTCAGAGTTGTTTCGTTGTAAGCGATGACCCACGCCGTATATTCGAAGGCGTCGCAATGCGAGGTCCAGGCGGTGTAGATATTTCCGTTATAGAGGGTTAGAGCAGCGCGCTCGGCGTACTGGGAGGGATTAAAAACGACGCGGCCGTCTTGGGAGTTATCTCCCGTGCCGGGATAGCTGGCGGTGACCTCAGTGGGGCTGCCGGCCATCTCAACACCGGTGGTGACGTCCAGCGCGTGCAAGCGCTGGTGGTACTCGTTGTGTGCATCTTTACTCATGACAACGGTGAATATGGTGCCGTGGGGGCCGTGCCTGCGATCGATGACGGGCGTGGAGGTGATGCCGATGGCGGGCGATATTTGAGGGCAGCCGTGGTCGTCGCTGGTGGTTTCACCTGCGGGAATGACGGAGACTCTCCAAAGCTGGGCCAGGGTATCGGCGTCGAGTGCATAGACGCTGCCGTGTTCGGTGGCCACATATAAGACGTTGTGGAGCTTGCCGGCGACGGTGAGATTTGCGAGAAAGAGCGGCTCCGCGTCGACATGGCCGTCAGTGCCGTGTGAACCGATTTTGCCAAAGTCGGTCGAGTTTACATTGACGGGCGTGAGGATGGTTTCATACGGATTAAGGCCATTGCGGGCCAGATTGTAATGATAGGTAGTCACATCAGGCGCGACAGTGGCGGCAAAGACCGTGGGAAGCTCCAGCACCCGGGCGAGTGACGCGAACGAAATAACACTGTCAGTTATGGAGTTATGGCTGCAGGAGATAACAAGAAGGAGACACAAGCTGAAAGATGTGCCCAATACTCGAGTGAACGAAGTCATGGTGGCCTCACAGTTTACCTGTCTCAGGTTTCTGCATGATGTTATGCGTCTGCAAAGGTTGGATGCCGACAGAGGGCAATGTGGCGTGAATAAGTTGTGACAACTCTGTATTTAGATTGTCAAGCGGAACATTTCCTGTCGCCGGAACAACCTCGATACACTGAAGTTATGTTTACGGGAATCATCGAGCGCACCGGAACAATCGTTAGCCTCAAAGACAATGGCGGAGTCCACCGGCTTACTGTCGCAGCCTCAGGAGTCGCCGGACAATTGAAAGAAGGGGACTCGCTGGCGGTCTCCGGCGTATGCCTGACCGCCTTGGAAGTAGAGCCGGAGTTCTTTCATGCCGACCTGGCAGCCGAGACGATGGCCAAAACTTCCCTGGGCAAGCTGAAGCCGGGGTCGCTCGTGAACCTCGAAATGCCCACTCCCGCCGGAGCCCCCCTCGGCGGCCACATCGTGCAGGGTCATGCGGATGGCACGGGTCTCCTGATAGCTCTCGACCCGGTAGCTGACCGCACCCGTCCGGACTTTGATCCGGCCACAACAGACTGGTGGCTGACCGTGCAGGTTCCCGAAGCGCTGCGAAAATACATGGCTCCCAAAGGCTCGTTGGCGATCGAGGGAATCAGCCTGACGATTGCCGCCATTGAAAGCGATACCATCCGCATCGCGATTCTGCCTCTGACCTACACGCGCACAAATCTGCACGCGCTCAAGCCCGGCACGCCGGTAAATATCGAGGCCGATGTTCTCGTAAAGCTCGCAGTCGAGGGAATGGCTGCCCGGAATCAAGCCCGGTCTGCACCGGAATTCGAACTTACAGAAGCCTGGCTCGTCGCAAACGGATATTAGCGCAGTCGCACCGCAGGTTCACTTCCGCATACAAGAGAAGACCCACCTCGCCACCAAGAATCATGGCGAAAGTGGGTCTAAGAATAGTTCTACCAGTCCGGCGAAGACTTAGCGGATGCCGCCGGTAGCCAGAAGCTGTTCCCCGGTAAGCCACGCTGAATCATCCGACGCAAGGAAAACCGCGATCGGGGCGATATCGCCAACTTGCCCCGTACGGCCCAGGGGCGCCTGCGAAACCAGCTGCTTTTCCAATTCCGACCCGATCATGCCTCCGCTGATGGTGCCCTCGGTCTCAATCATTCCTGGGTTAATAGTGTTGACGCGAATCTTCCTCGGCCCAAGCTCGCGAGCAAGCACACCCGTGATGGCATCCAGAGCGCCTTTCGTTCCCGTGTATATCGAGGAATATGGCGGCGTAAGGCGGCTCACTCCGGACCCGATGTTGATAATGCTGCCGCCTTCGCCCAGATGCTTAGCCGCTGCCTGCGTCACCAGCAATGCCCCGAGCACATTGATATTGAACATCTTGTGGAATGACTCTTCCGTAATGGCTTCCAGCGCTCCAAACTCATAAATGCCTGAGTTGTTCACCAAAACGTCGAGTTTGCCGTAAGTCTTGATGGCGGCGTCGATGATGCCCTGCGCTTCCGCAGCCTTGGAGACATCCCCACCCACAGCGACGGCTTTGCCGCCCGCAGCGGTGATGGCGGCTACGACAGCGTCAGCGCCCGCCTTGCTGGAGGCATAGTTAACAACGACCGATGCGCCTTCCGCGGCCAATGCTTTGGCGATGCCGGCTCCAATGCCCTTTGAGGCTCCTGTAACCACTGCGACTTTTCCTGTCAGCTTGCTCATCTTCAATCTCCTGTTGCGAAACTTATTAGAGGGTAGTTCGACAGCCATCGAATTGATGTAAACAGATGACGAAAGATTCAAGAGGAAATGCTACGTGCAAATTCCTTCAGCGGAAAGAGGCAGCCGATTGTGGGCAATTGTGATTGCCATCCCGTCTGGCTGCGGATAAGATCGCCGAAGTTTCTCAAACCCAGGACAGAGGACGGAAGGTATGTTGAAGCGGTGTGTTTGATATTCAGCTGTCCGGAAAGACCTGCATCGTGGAAGTTGCCTACAAGAGCGGCCCCATAGACGACGCAAGAGCGATAGCCGGCTCCCTGCACGCCGCCAAATAACAGAAGACCGGGCGGATAGGCGAGCGTCCGCCTCTCCGGGCGCGTCTTTTCAATACCCCATCGAGCTTCGGGCCGGTTTGCGCTCGCCCAAGCCGCAAAGTCAGGAAACTGGTAGGCTGAAAACTGGCATTCTGCGCCGGTTTTAACCGGTGGGAGACTGAGAAAGAGCCGGCCGGGCAATGCCCGTTGGCCTGGGAGAAACATGGCGGAATTTGTCATCAAGCTGGCGGATGAACGGGGCCGGGTGCAGGAGCAGACGCACACTGCTGCCTCAGCCGACGAACTGCGACAGCGGTTTGCACAGTCCGGATACCATGTCTTTTCCGTCCGGTCGCGCGGACGCCTCGGGCGGGCCAAGAAGACCAAGCTGGAGCCGTTTCTCATCTTCAACCAGCAATTTCTGACGCTCGTGCGCGCCGGCCTGCCGATTCACGGATCCCTAGAGATGCTGGCCCGGAACCAGCGCAATGTTCGCTTTGCCGCCCAGCTCCTTAATGTCACCGAACGCGTAAAGTCGGGCGAGTCACTCTCCGCAGCCTTTGAGGCTCAGGGCGGATTTCCGGCGATGTACACGACCACGCTGCTCGCGGGCGAGCGGTCAGGCAATCTGCAGGAAGTGCTCGAGCGCTTTATCAGCTTTCAGCGCATCTCGTTGACCTTTCGCAAGAAGCTGATAGCTTCGCTGATCTACCCCTGCGTGCTGATCACCTTCGTCGTAGGCCTGATGATATTTCTCATCACGTATGTGGTGCCCAGCTTCGCCACGTTGTATGAACAGATGGGCTCGCATCTGCCCGCAATCACCGTTGCGCTGCTGAACTTTGGCGTTGCGGCTCAGCACAAAGGGCCGTATGTTGCGGTGGGCGCGGCGATTGCTGTTTATGCGCTGACCCGCTATGCAAAGACCACCAAGGGCCGGGATATGGTCGACGGCATCCGGCTGGGGACGCCTGTCTTCGGAAAGATCTGGATCAAGTACCAGGTCGCGCTCTTTGGCAGGACGCTTTCGACGCTGCTGACAGGCGGACTGCCGTTGGTCCCATCGCTGGAAACGGCGGCGCGGTCGATCTCCTCGTACCGTATCGCGAAGGCGGTTGGCGCGTCGGTGGTCCGGGTGCGGGAGGGCAAGAGCCTGGCCAATGCGCTTGAAGGGACCAAGGTCTTTCCAGGCGTTGCGACAGAGATGATTGCCGTGGGCGAGCAGACAGGCGCGCTGCCGCAGATGCTCAACTCAGTAGCAGAATTTTTTGAAGAGGATGTAGAAACGGCTCTTACGGCCACCATGGCGCTTATCGAACCATTAATCCTGCTGGTGATGGGCGTCTGCGTCGTAGTGATTCTTATTGCGCTGTACATGCCAATCTTTTCGCTGGGGCAGTTGCAGCAAATGCAGTAAAGCAGTGGCTACTGATAAGTGAATCATGCTTCACCGTTCACTGATCACTGACGAGGCACACAATGGCAGATGCAGTAATAACAACTTCGCTAAATGGATTGAACGGGCTCGACGAGCGTGCGCAGGCTGAGCAGTTGGCCCGGCGCTATCGCGCAGAATTCGCTGATCTCAAGAACTTCAAAATCCAGCACGACCTGTTGCGCACAGTCCCGGTTGAGCTGATGTTCCGTTTCAACTTCGTGCCTCTGGAGCTGCGCGACGATGTGCTGGTGATCGCCGTCAGCGATCCCTCAAAGCTTATGGTGCTCGATGAGATTGCCGGCTTGCTCGGCCATCGCATTGAGCCGCGTGTTGCCACGCTCTCGCAGATCACCGACCTGCTCAAGAAGACCGAGCAGTCGCAGCGTGTTCTCGATGAGGCCAGCGAAGGGCTGACCTTTGACGTGCTCACTGGCGATGAAAATCAGGACGAGAACATCTCCATCGAGAAGCTGGCAGGCGATGAAGACCTGAGCCCGATCATCCGGCTCGTCGACACGACCATCTTTACCGCCCTCGAACGGCGCGCTTCCGACGTGCACATCGAGACTTACGACGATTCGCTCATCGTGAAGTACCGCATCGACGGCGTGCTGCAACCGGCAATGGCGCCCATCGCACGTGAGCATCATCAGACGATCCTCTCGCGTATCAAGATCATGTCTGAGCTCGACATCGCCGAGCGGCGCGTGCCGCAGGACGGTCGTTTCCGTGTTCGGTATAAGGGCCGTCTGATCGACTTCCGCGTCTCCATCATGCCCACCGTGCATGGTGAAAACGCCGTGCTCCGCGTGCTCGACAAGGAGTCGATGAGCGAAAAGTTCCGCAATCTCACCCTGGAAGTAGTGGGCTTTGCGGAAGAAGATCTCGCCCGGTTCCGGCGCTACATTCGCGAGCCCTACGGCATGGTGCTGGTGACCGGGCCTACGGGTTCGGGCAAGACGACCACGCTCTACGCCGCCCTCAACGAGATCAAGAGTGACGAAGACAAGATCATCACCATCGAGGATCCGGTCGAGTACCAGATTCGCGGCATCACGCAGATTCCTGTTAACGAGAAAAAGGGCCTCACCTTTGCTCGCGGACTGCGTTCGATCCTGCGTCATGACCCGGACAAGATCCTCGTCGGCGAAATCCGAGATGCGGAGACGGCGCAGATTGCCATCAACTCTGCCCTCACCGGTCACCTCGTCTTCACCACGGTGCACGCCAACAACGTAGTCGACGTGCTCGGCCGCTTCCTTAACATGGGTGTCGAAGCATACAACTTCGTTTCGGCGCTCAACTGCATTCTTGCCCAGCGGCTTGTACGAACCATCTGCACGCACTGCATGCAGACCGTCCGGCATTCGGAGGAGATGCTCCTGATGAGCGGCCTCGATCCGAACGAGTGGCGGCACTTCGAATTCAAGGAAGGCGCAGGCTGCATCGAGTGCGGCGGCACGGGATATCGCGGCCGGACAGCCATCCATGAGCTGCTCGACTTGACCGACCCAATTCGTGAGCTGATTCTCGACAAGAGGCCCACTTCGGAAGTGCGTAAGCTGGCGCAAAAGGAAGGCATGAGCTTCCTGCGCGAATCGGCGCTTGACCGGGTGCGGCGCGGGCTCACATCGTTAAAGGAAATCAACAAGGTGACGTTCATCGAGGCGGGACGATAGATGGCTCGTTTTCAACTGCAGAATCCGATGGGGATCACGCTGGGCGGCAGGCCCGCGGTGGCATGCGAAATCACTCCTGAAGGCGTGATCGCCGCAGCCACGCCCGCCGCCGGTCAGCCTCCGGTCTACGCCTTCGAGCCCCTGACCGCCTGGACGGTGAACCCTGCGCTACTTGAGACCAATCTGGTTGATCCGGCGGCTGTTTCCGCCGCCATTCGTTCTGCCCTCAGCCAGGTGCAGCCACGAGTGCGATCGGTCACGCTGGTAGTGCCCGATGCTGCGGTCCGGGTCTTTGTGCTGGACTTCGACACCTTGCCCGTCCGCCAGGACGAGGCTCTGCCAGTCCTTCGCTTCCGCCTGCGCAAGTCGGTTCCCTTTGACGTGGAGCACGCCGGGATCAGCTACCAGGTGCTGAGCGAAGGTTCGGCCAGACTTGAGACGCAGTGGAAGGTGCTCGCGGCAATCATACCCGGACCAGTTCTGGCTGAGTATGAGGACGCGGTGCGCAACGCGGGATACGAGCCGGGCGCTGTGCTGCCGGCCAGTCTTGCCGCACTCTCGGCTATCTCGGCGGGCGACAGCCAGCAGGCCGAGCTGACGGTCAATCTGAGCGCGCGCTCGTTGACCACGTCCATTGTTCTGGGGAACGATATTCTGCTCTACCGCATAGTAGAGCTGCCGCAGGAGGCCGATGCGGTGCAGGCCGAGGTGCAGCGGTCCATAGCGGTGGCGGCGGCGTATTTTGAAGACAAGCTGCAGGTGCGTCCTACCCGGCTGCTCTACTCCGGTATGCTTCCCGTGCGAGGCTTTGCAGAGCAGCTCGACGATGCCGAGTTTGCCATAGGCGAATTGGTTCCACGGCCTGAGATTGGAATGGCATCCGCGATGGGGCAGCATCCGCTGGCCGGTGTGACCGGGGCGCTGGCAGGAACAAATTGATGAGGATCACGCTCAATCTCGCCACTCGCCCCTACGCCGACCACGGTCCGGTGCTCAAACGCCTGCGCATTGGCATGGCAGTAATGGCGGTCCTGCTGCTGTTGCTGGGGTTGGGGATGTTCCACTTCCACCAGGCAGCGGTAGCCATAGCTGCGCGCGAAGCGGCTCTGGACAAGTCAATTGCCGCGACGCAGCAGGAACAGCGCACCTACCAGGCACAAATGCAACTGCCAAACAATGCCCGGGTGCTGACCCAGGCGCGGTTCCTCAATGGCCTTTTCGATGAAAAGTCGTTTTCATGGACCGCCGCGATGGAAGATCTGGAACGTGTCCTTCCCGGTGGCGTGCAGGTAACCGCAATTGAGCCTGCACGAGGCAAAGATGGCAGGCTGACGCTGAAGCTGCGTGTCTCAGGCCAGCGCGAACGATCGGTAGAGATGGTGCGCAATATGGAGCGATCGCGGCGATTCGTCGCCCCACGAGTCTCCGGCGAAAACGCAGAAAATAACACCGGCCAGGGGAACATCCAGCAGGTCCAGGAGGCCGGAAGGGTAACCTTCGACATCCTGGCTGAGTACAATCCGCCCACGCTCGAGGAGCGGGAAGAAGAGATACAAGCCACAAAGCAGGGTGCCGCAGCCGCGCATCCTGTTAAACCCGTGGTTGTGCCTAAACCGGGTTATGTTCCCCCGAATCCCCATGCCAGCCGGACGACACAACGGCCGGCGGCACAAATCCCTCCGCAAATCATGGGACCAGTCCACGGCAAGAATCGTCCGGACGACTCGAACCTCACCGGATATGACTCCAATGGGTTGAAAAATCATGAGCAAAACCGGATTCCTCCTCCCGGATACCAGCCGCCCGTTCTCCCGCCGGAGGATCCCCAATGAAGCCTGAAGTAAACAAATGGGAAGCGACTTCGACCTGGATCCGGGAACGTCTGCTGTCGCCCGTTGGCCTGCACATGGTTGCGTTTGGAATCATGGCGGTTGCCACAATAGCTCTCGGCATCCGCGTAGGCCTCGACTGGCGTACCACCAGCAGCAGCAACGTCGACGCCATCGCCGGGCGGCAGGCCGAATTGAAGGCGCTCGAAATCCAGACCACTCCGCTGCACGGGCTCGACAAGAAGGTCGAGCTATCCCGGCAGCAGATCGACGAGTTCTACGCAAAGCGTGTCCCTCCCAGCTACTCAGCCATCCTGGAGCGCCTTGGTGCAGTGATGGCCAAGGGGCCGGTGAAGATGCCGCGCGCCGGATACACACAAGCGCCAGGTTCAGTCGACCTGACCGAGATTCGCATCGACGCGGGCGTGAGCGGGGATTACCCGGCGATCATGCGCTTCATCAACGGCCTTGAACGCAGCCAGACCTTCTTTGTGATTCGCGCAATGGCGCTGACTGGGCAACAGGGCGGTACCGTGAATCTGCGGCTGGTGGTTTCGACCTGGCTGCGTCCCGAAGATGCCGCCGCTAGCGGACTGCCAATTATCGGTGCGCCTGGGACTGAGCCCGACGCTGGAACAGGCAGCGGAGCCGAACCCGGACCCGCTGCCGGGGAGGGCGAGTAGCCATGGCGATAAAACTGGGCGCAGAAAACAAGCGCAATGTGATAATCGCCGGGAGCCTGTTCTGCGTTCTGGCATTCCTGGTCATCCGTCAGTTGACCGACGGTCCTTCAGCCCCGCCCCCGCAAGCCACGGCAGTGCCCAGGCCGGTCGCTGCCCCGCCAAAAGCCCCCGTATCCACTTCAACGGCCTCGGCCGCCGCGCCGGCTGCGAAACTGATCTCCGGTTCGAGGATCGACTTGACGCTGCACCTTGAAAAGCTGGCTCTAAGCGAGTCCATTGACTACGCCGGCAGCGGTCGCAACATCTTCTCCGGGGAGTCGGCTCCGGTCCCGATTGAAACGGCCCAGGCATCCGCGCGGCCTGAAGTCACGGCTCCGCCCGTATATACTCCGCCCCCGGTGCCGCAACCGCCAGCGATCGACCTGCGCTACTTTGGCTACGCCGCCGGCAAAGACGGCAAACGCCAGGCGTTTCTCTTGCGCGGCGAAGACATATTCGAGGCCTCCGTGGGCGAGATCGTAAACCATCGCTACAAGGTCGTTGCAGTCGATGCTCACTCCGTGCAGGTGACAGACCTGAGCTACAACAACACCCAGACGCTGCCGCTGACAAATTGAGGGACCGCGATGCGAAATCCCATTGGTCACAAGACGAAAGCAACACAAGGCGAAGAGGGCTACATGCTCATTGCCGTGCTCTTTCTCGCTGCGATGATCCTGCTGATGCTCTCCATTGCGGTCCCAAAGATGGCTGCCGACATCGAGCGCGATCGTGAAGTGGAGCTCATGCACCGAGGCAAGCAGTACATCCGCGGGATCAAGCTCTACTACAAGAAGTTCGGCGCCTACCCGCCCAATATGGAGGCGCTCGAAAAGAGCAACGAGATTCGCTTTCTGCGTAAACGATACAAAGATCCCGTCACCGGCAAGGACGAGTGGCACCTCATCCACTTCGGCGAAAACAAGACACCCACCGCGATGGGCTTCTTCGGGCAGCCGATGGGAGGCATAGGCGGCGGAACGATGGCCGGAACAGGCCCCGGCGGAATGGGGCAGGGCGGCTACGGACAAAGCGCAGGCGGCAGCATCTTTGGCAATAACGGAACAAGCAATGGCGGCGCATTCGGCAGCAGCGCCTCCAGCATCGGCGGCCTCAGCAACACCGACCCAACTGCAGGCACTGGAGCCTCCAACGGGACAAACACAACCGGCGCAACGAACGGAAGCAGCAGCGCGCCGGCCGATCCCAATAACCCGAATGGCGGCGCCAATTCGGGCAGCGCAAACGCGGGCGGATCGATCTTCGCCAGCAATTCAACCGGCGGCAACAACCAGACCTTCGGCGGAGGCGGCTTCATCGGCGTCGAGAGCACCAGTCCAAAGCTGGCAATCTTGATCTACAAGAAGAAGACTCATTTCAACGAATGGGAATTTGTCTACGACCCCATGTCCGACCGCATGATGATCAGCAGCAATGCTGGTGGCGTCGGACAGCCGATGAGCGGGGCTGGCAACAGCGTTGCCACACCGGGCAGTGGCGGGCTCTTCAACAATCAGCCAGGAGGTGGAGCGATTCCTCCTCCGCAGCAACAGCAATTTCCGCAACCGCAACAACCAACCACGCCGCAGCAGTGAATCTCTCCGCTGCCGTCTGAGCGATCCACGCAATGAAAAAGCCCATCCACAGCGGATGGGCTTTTTTCAGAGAGAACCTGGGCCGGAATGTCGATCAAAAGCATGCCCTGAGGCAAGCTACACAGCTTTGAAATTTCAACGCTGAGCTTAAACGCTGAACGATGAGCCGCACCCGCAGGTGCTCTTCACGTTAGGATTCTCAAACTTGAAGCCGGCAGCTTCAAATGTCTCGACGTAATCCACAACGCAGCTGTTGAGATACATCAGCGAGGTGGCATCGATGAAGACCTTCAGCCCGTCATAGGTGAAGACTTTGTCCATCATGCCGGCCTGATTTTCGAAGGCCATCGAATACTGGAACCCGGAGCAGCCGCCGCCGACAACGCCAACGCGCAGGCCAGCCGGAATCGGATCCTGCGTCGCCATAATCTCGCGGACTTTCGCGATAGCAGACGGAGTCATATTCAGCGGAGTCGCTTTGGTCTCCGGGGCGGGTACGATTGTTGGTTCAGTTGGGATCGATGCTGTGGTGGTGGCCATGGATGGATTCTCCCGTATTGCCGAGCCTGTTTTGAAATTCCAGGAACTCTGTTCTTACTTTACTGCCAGCGGGTGGCGGAAACAAGCCCGCCAGTACCGGATCTTGCATATTGGATGCCACATTAGCGCAATAGGTCGCAATAGAGCGGCCACATTCAGTCCACCCCAAACGGGTGATTGACGCTGTTGGGGTTAACGCAATTCACATAAAAAAAGTTCCCTCTGAAGCAACACAGCACTTCAGAGGGAATTCGTCAAAACGAAACAGTTTCAAAAGTGAAGTTACTTCTCAGCCTGAGTCCGTCCACGCTGGAATAGCTCGTTTACGGTGCGTACAAAGTGCTCCGCACCGGCTGGCGTCGCTACACTGCCGCTCAACACCTTCTGGTAAGGGATATCGTGGCCGTAGTACGTCCGCGTATCATCTTGATTCTGGTTCACTACGTCGCCCGTCAGGTCGATGCCGGCAAACAAGCCCTTGCTGCGCGAATACGTATAGAACTCCGCGCTGGCCAGTTCGGTCGTCGAAGCCTGTGTATTGCGTCCCACCGGTCCCGCTGCCGCGGCAGCATCGCCGCCCAGCTTTACCTTGTCCTTCAGCAACGCGTCCATGCTCTTGTGGTTGACACCGACCAGCACCAGGTCAGTAGACTGGCCGCCAGCTTGGAAGCCAACGCTCGCGCCCGTCATCTGGATGAATACGGGTGCGCTCCAGCCAGTCGCTGTGCGGCAGGTGGCTACTCCCTGTCCATATTGAGCGCCAACGACGAAGGCGCCCTTCTTGAATCCCGGAACAACCGCGACGCACGTAGCGTGCGACGCGATATCGAGCGGAATGCCCTTATCGGGTGTAGCCATCAACTCATGCAGCACGGCATGCGCCGCCTCGATACGTTGATCCAGCTTGGCCGTATCGGACTCGGCCAGCGCAAAGGAGCCGCACAAGGCAAGCCCCGCAAAAAGCAGCAATAATCTTTTTCATATTTTTCTCCTCTGCCGGCGCTCATTCCACCGTCACAGATATCTGGATGACTCCATCCCTTTGGAGGCGGGTTACATTGGAACGGTTGTTCATCACATCCATCATCAGGTGAGCAGAAAGAACCACTCCGCAGCCCTCTCCGGTCATGTCGTAGGCGCTGATAACCTTCGCAAAATCAATAAATTAGGCGAAAATAAAAAGCTTTATTTCGCATACGTGAAAATTCCGCTTCTAGCAAAAAGCGATGAGCGTCATAATGTTTCCTGCGAGGTCGTTAGCTATGTGTCGAAACATCAAAACACTTTTCAACTTCGAACCGCCCGTCACAGAACACGAGATTCGCGACGCATCGCTCCAGTTCGTACGCAAAATCACCGGCTTCAACAAGCCATCCATGGCCAACGAAATCGTCTTCCTCACTGCCGTCGATGAAATCACCACAGTCGCCACCCGCCTGCTTCAATCGCTCGAGACCACAGCCCCGCCCAAAGACCGCGAAGAAGAAGCCGCTAAGAAAAAAGCCCGCTCCGTCGAACGCTTCGCCTCCTGATTACCACATCCCAGATTCTTCCTACCCAGCCACGAACCTCCGTGCTACCCTCCTTGCGTACGTCGGTAGACTCCCACAGACATTCCATATTTCTTTGGAGGGCCTTCTCATGCCACGTCCGTATCTTGTTCAATACCCCGGCGCCACCAACTTCAATATCCCCATGAACATGAGCCTGTATCCCAACCGCTGGAAGCTCATGGATAGTGATTTCTATATGGATGTCGCCTGCGTGGTGCCAACCCCCACGCCAGGCGGCCTGGCCGGTATGTGCAGTCAGGCTTATTCGTTCCGCTCCCAGGCGGAATCCAATGAATTCCGCACATTCTTCCAGGATTGGGTTGGCGATACGCTGATTCTCTATCGCGGCTTTCCGGGTTGTCACTTCTGCTGGCCTGACCTGCTCAACGGGACCCTGCGATCGGAAGGCAATCGCGACTACCCCGAATTCACCATGAACGGAAATGGCCGCGGGGATACCCGCTGGCTCCCGACAGCCGATGTGGCCACCGCGCAGGGCGTCTCGTTCCAGTGCTGCGATGTCCGTACCCAGGCGCTTTATCTAAACGAGCCTGTCCCTATCGGTTTCGCCGTCTCCATCGCCTGTGGCAGTGGCAGCGGCCGCTCCATCTGCTGGCTCAACGCCGGTGAAATCGTCGTTCGCGGACCGCTGATAGCGCCCGAATATCGCATGCACTCCGTCACATGGATGGATGCTGGAGCCTTCCGCCACGCTCCCTGGCCAGCAGCATTTCCAAACGTCTATCTACCCCCGCAACGCCCCTACCAGCCCCCCTTACAGTCCACAATGGACAACTGGTGGGACCACGCACACACCCAGCTCTGGATGACTGTGATGGCCGCTCAGGATGGCGTAATCGCCGCCGCAGCAGCCCGCCAGGCACTCGCATCCGCTGCTCGCGCCGCCCGCCGTCTGCTCAACCCTGTGTATTAAACAACGACGCTGGGGTCCAATCCCAATCAGGCAACAAAATGGGTGCCCCATCTTTTGGGCGTACTTCGAGTGAAAGGTGGGAAAGCACACCCCCGGCAGGTATCTTAATTTGAAGGGTAGTTACGGGCTTCAGCCCGTACATAAAAACTCAGATGAAGAAGTCACTTCAGCCCCTGAGGTATCGCATTCTTCTGGCGAGTGCATCCGCAAGCCTGGCTCTTGTTATGTGATAACCAACCATCCTGAGCTGCCGGGCAGGACTGAAAAATAACTTTCCAATCATCAGAACTTTGACACTGGTTGAAACACAACTGCATGGCTGACTCCGCCAGCTCCGCTATCACGTGCGCAGCACGGCTATCTCGCAAAGCGCGCTAACTCGCTGCACTGGACCAGGGATCGCGCAGCAGCGCGCTCAAACGGAAATCATCGCCATGCCGCTCAATCTCCGCGGCGTCCAGCGACACCGGCGCGCCCAGTTCCCGAAAGGCAGGCACCGAATTCGCTCCCAGAATCTGCGGCGCGCAGAAGACCGTAAGCCGGTCCACGAGCTCCCCTCGCAGCAACGCCGTGTTCAATCGCGAACCTGTTTCTGTCAGCAGCGTCAGAATCTTCTCCGCCCCCAGCATCTCCAGAACACGCTTCAGCGGAACCCGCGCTGCCTCTGCCTCCACAACCTCCACCCTTACCCCCCGCGCCTCCAGCGCTGCCCGCCGTGCCGCATCCTGGCTCACGGTAAACACCACTAGATCGCTTTGCGCCGACTCCACAATCCTGCTGTCGACCGGCAAACGCAGCCATGAGTCCAGAATCACGCGCAGCAGCGGCCTGCACCGCGCCTTGCCGCTGCGGTCCGTAAGCGATGGATCATCGGCAATCACAGTGTCCACACCGGTCAGCACAGCATCCGCAGCCCAGCGCATCGGCTGCACTGCCGCCCGTGCCAGCTCCCCTGTAATCCAGTAAGCCTGTCGCGGATGCCGGGTTCCCGGCGCTGGCGCGATGCGCCCATCCAAAGTCATCGCCACCTTCATCTCGACAAATGGCCGTCCTGTCTGAATCCAGTGCGCAAAGCCCTCATTGAGCCGTTGCGCTTCAGCGCGGCAAAGCCCAATCTCGACTTCTACCCCGGCAGCCCTGAGTCGTTCCAGGCCCTGCCCCGCCACCAAGGGATTAGGGTCCTCGGTAGCAGCCACCACCCGCGCCACGCCTGCCGCGATCAGTGCCTCAGAACAAGGCCCCGTTCGCCCGGTGTGGTTGCATGGCTCCAGCGTTACATAGGCCGTTCCGCCCCGCGCTCGCTCCCCGGCAGCCCGTAGCGCGACTACTTCGGCATGGTCCCGCCGGTCGTACTCATGCCAGCCTTCGCCGGCCAGCGCGCCATCCTTGTCCAGGATCACGCATCCGACCATCGGATTAGGCGAGCACAGCCCCGTCCCTAGCCGGGCAAGCTCGAGCGCCCGCCGCATCCACCCGGCGTCAGATTGAGGATCCGATTCAGACTTGGATGGCATCTTTTCCTTGTCCTTGAAGAAACAGACTCCGTGCAGCACAAGCATTGCACACCGCATGACGCGGATTGCGTTCAGTCTGACGCAGATTGCGAGACGTCACGCGGCGATTGCGTCTGCTCAGACGCCGATTGCGACCGGTCTCCTCTATGCCGCACTCATTTTTACTTATCCATCCAACAGGGAATCCGCAAAGGCGGCCGGGTCAAACTCCAGTAAATCGCCTATTTTTTCGCCTACACCAACATACCGAACCGGCAGCATAAGCTCGCGAGCAATAGCCACCGCGATGCCGCCCTTCGCCGTTCCGTCCAGCTTGGTCAGCACAATCCCGGTCACGCCAGAAGCCTCAGTAAACAGCCGCGCCTGCTGCAGCCCGTTCTGCCCCGTAGTCGCGTCCATCACCAGCAACACTTCGTGCGGAGCCTCTGGAATCAATCGTTTAGTGATGCGGCGCATCTTTTCCAGCTCATCCATCAGACCGCTCTTGGTGTGCAATCGCCCGGCCGTGTCCACCACCAGCACATCGATGGACCGCGCCTGCGCTGCCGAAACCGCGTCATAAACCACAGCCGAAGGGTCGCCGCCCTGCTTGGTGCGAATCATCTCCACACCCGAACGCGACGCCCCAACCTCCAGCTGCTCGATCGCCGCCGCTCTGAAAGTATCCGCCGCGCACAGCAAAACCGACTTCGACTTCGCCCGGTACCACGCTGCCAGCTTGCCACTGGTCGTAGTCTTCCCCGTGCCGTTCACGCCCACCAGGAAGACCACCTTGGGAGGCAGCGCCGGTTCTTTCATCGGCAGGCGCGGCATTTCCAGAATTGCCCGAATCTGCTCCTTCAGCAGAACGCGCAACTCTTCGCCGCCTT
>Ga0206933_1070_pt1 | contig 22200 bp, 19 predicted proteins | sample Alteio_BWOrgHeat_15_FD_152937 | JGI IMG/M metagenome (GOLD analysis project Ga0206933, IMG submission 152937) | Enriched cells from forest soil in Barre Woods Harvard Forest LTER site, Petersham, Massachusetts, United States -... | ecosystem: Environmental > Terrestrial > Soil > Temperate forest >... | reverse complement strand
ACAATTGCTGGCCGAAAAAAGTAGCGCAAGATCTTGCTATTATCAAACAAGCGTTGCAAGTTAAAAATTTTCCTCTATTAGGCGGTACTTCCGAATCAAACGCATTGAATATGCATGCTACTTTATTAAGTTCTTGGCCGCCTGTTTGCTATTTCCTGCCCGAAACAATACAAGCAATTTTAAAGATTTGGAAATTGCGTGAAGCAGGTTTAGAACTTTACTTCACACAAGATGCAGGGCCTAATCTCAAATTATTATTTCTGGAAAAAAATATCCCAGAAGTTAAAACTCATTTTCCAGGAATTGAAATTATCAAGGTATTTTCGGACTGAGCGGAGAACTTCTCGCTTTTTGTTCACTTTTACTCGCAGCTTCCTTCCGCAGGAAATTAAAATTTTCCGCAATCTCATCAAATTTCATGGCATTGTATAAGTCTTGCAACTGTGTTTCACCTGCGTCTATTTCTAATTTTAACGCTTTCTGCTCTTCTGCAAAATCTTCTTTGATGAAATCAAAAACGTGGTTGCCTTGATAATGATTATCTTGATCATAATAATTATATTTTTCGAGATAGCTTTGAAAAGTGGGCATGGCTACTAAAACTTCTCTTAAATTTTGCATGTTTGTCAATTTGTACTTCACCATGCTTTCGATCAAGTTTTTGGTTTCATTTTTAGTTTTGTACGATGCATCATTGCGCGCTTCAAGTTCAGCAGCTTTTAAGAACATGTCGTTAGGTGTCAATATGGATTTCAAGAAGGTTTTAAATTTATGAAAATCAAAAATTGGATTAGAATTAATTTTTTGAAAAGGGATAGTGTCTTCTGATCGATAGAGATTTTCATAAAACGGTGCTGCGGCAGCTGAAGGATCGACTCTCGAATCAATAAAAAAGGCTGATTTTGCCGGACAATAGCGTAATTGTGCATGCGTCAGGTTAGGTAAACTATTGATATCATCAGGGTGATAAGTAAAATTATTTTTATCCGTATTATCAACAAACAAATTTTTGATGAAATCAGGGATGACACTTTTGACCGTCGCTGATGCCCACTCATTAAACCAAACAAACCAATTGGGATTTTTGAAGTCGCAGACGAAGGGCCATTCTGACATATCAAAATCAACGCGACCTTTTTTGCCATTGTTGCGGTTATGATTATCGTTTTCCCAATTAATATAACTGAGTGAGATGCTCGTAGCTTCTGCTTTGATAGTGCGATAGTTAATTAAATCACTGACCTTCATTTCAAAGGGTTGACCATTAATGTCAGCTGATATTTTTTCGTTTGCATTTCTCTCCTGGAGATTAGTGCCCATTTTACGGACCAATCTATCCATTTTCTCTAATTTAGTAATGTCAGCATGGTCATCTTGTTTGAGATTTAGAAAAAGAGAAGCACTTTGACTGGCTTTTCTGAGTAATTCATTTTCGTGATCATATTTTTTAGAAGTTTTTAAATATTCTTTTTCGGAAGTTTTCTTTGTATCATATCGGGCTTTTAATTTTTTTAAACGGTCTGGAGCACTGCTCTCCCTGTCATTTAATAAAGTCAGTAAGTCACAAATATCTTGTTTAGAAATATCTTGTTTTTTATTTTTCTCAATCAAATTATCTAAGCAAGGTTTAAGCCAGGAAGCAGAGGGTTTTCTAAAATAATTAAATGAACTGCCATAATAATTACACGTTTCTTTTGACCAATCCCACCAGTTGTCATTTTCACGGATAAGCACTTTAGAGAGTGCTGTAATCTTATTGATGAATTCGCTACGTTGATGACCATAATCTTTATCTAATGCTTCTATAATTAAATCTTCTTCTTTTAAAGGATCATCACGATTAGGTACAAAGTTAGGAAGAAGTTCAGAAGCAACGCCAACAAGGGAGTAAGTTTTTTTGGTTTCATCATAATCATAAAGAGGATAGGTATGCTGAGGTACAATACTGCGGTCAACTATGGCGTACCAGCGCCAACAAATGGATTCCACTTCGGGCATTTTATCCGAGTGTGGAATGGAGGGATCTATTTCATTGAATTTGACGTAAAACTTTTTACCATCGCGGATGGCGTAATAACCTTTATGTGAAGAAGAGGTAGTTGATGAGGAGGGAAGAGGTTTGAAATCGCCAACAAACTTAAATTCTTTGGGAAAATTCTGAGGACAGGGCGGAGGCTTAATTTTAGATTTATTTGATCCTTCTAAGACTATAAAGTCTTTTTCGGAAATCTGGAGGGGAGGCGCTTTTGTCCGGGCGGGAGGAGACAGAGAGAAAAATTCCTGGAGCTTTAGCGATGACTTATTTTTGGATTCATTTTCCTGCGTTCTGTTTGAGGCCATCAGTTTAAATCCTCTTAATCTAAGTTTTCTTTAAGCTAATTTTTAGACCTTAACAGAGTAATCTTAAGGAATCCTTAATGGTAAAATTCTTACAACTTAGATGGGGAAAAGAGAATAATTTGTCGCGGTTACGATGAATAAATAACCATTGTCATCCCACGCAGCTCTCAAGACATCAAAAATATCGCTGCCAATGCACAGGCAATGCCCAAAAATTGTTTTAGGCTAATCGTTTCACGAAATAGGAAATAAGAAAAGATGATAGTGACTAAAGGATAAAGCGCGGTTAAAGTGACAACGGTCATCACTTTGCCTTTATCTACAGCTATAAAATAAAACAAACACCCTATCCCATAAGCAATGCCAGTCAAAAGGCCAAAGCTTAAACCTTTCATATCGGTGGCAGGTTTGAAGTTCAAAAGGGTTAAAGTAAAAAAGCCAACGAGTAAAACACCTAGGGATTGAAAAACCAGTGCACTTTTGGAGTCGATATGGATAATCGCAAATTTAGTAAATAATCCCCATAAACCAAAACTAAAGAGGGCGAGCAAAGCTGAGGGTAACCATTCTGTCATGATGAGTTCCTGTATAGCGGTATTTTAAAAAACATGAAATAAAAAACTGACAAACTGAATGATGGCGCAACTGACTAATCCCGCGACTATATCATCGAGGACCATACCAAAACCACCATGGACTTTTTCATCTATCCAGCTGATGGGCCAGGGTTTCAAAATATCAAAAAGACGAAATAAAATAAATCCAAGTAAAATCCACGGCAAACCGTGAGGGGCATGAATCATAGTGACAAAAAAACCTGCAAACTCATCGATGCACATGCCGGGATGATCATGAATAGCAATATCACGGCTCACGCGTTCGCTAATCCAGGAACTGATGATAATAAATAAAAAAACAATGATGAGGTAATAAATGAGTGGCAAAGGTGCGAGCAATAAATAAAAAGGAATGGCCATCAATGTCCCGAATGTGCCGGGTGCAACAGGAATAGTGCCGCTCCCTAAACCAAAAGCTACGAAATATAAAGGGTTTTCCCACACAATTTGCGGTATGGGAGGAATCGTTTTCTTTTTAGTTTTAAGAGAATTAAAAATGTTCGTAACCGCCGATGAGGCCATGGTAAGGGTTTCCATTTTGATATTGTAAAAGCAATTTAGAGTCTTTGGTGATCTTACCTATGCAAGTGTAAGAGACTTCAGTGGATGCAAGTTGTTTTTCTAATTGCACACGTTTTTCTGCAGAGACGGTGAAGCATAACTCATAATCATCCCCTCCTGTTAAAGCAAGCGAAATGGCTTTGTCGGGAGAGACGGAAGCGGTTAATTCGTGAGAGAGAGGCAATTGATCAACATACAGAATGGCACCTACTTTGCTTGCTTCTAAAATATGGCTTAAATCGGCTGCCAAACCATCAGAAATATCAATGGCTGCATGGGCGAGAGACAATAATTTTTCGCCTGTAGTGATGCGCGGTTCAGGCCGGTTCAAACGCGTGAAGAGTGTTTTTTGATAGAGAGGATTTATTATTAATTTTTTTTGAAGAACAGAAAGTGCGAGGCTTGCATCACCTAAAGTACCTGTCACATAAATCAGATCCGAGGATTTAGCTTGCGAGCGCAATAAAGCTTCTTGCTCGGGAAGAAAACCCATGGCTTCTACAGTGATAGAAAGCGGCCCACGGGTTAAATCACCGCCTATCAATTGCACGTTATAGCGTGCGGCTAAATTGAAAAACCCTTGGCAAAATCTTTGTAACCATTCTTCTTCCGCTTTGGGCAAAGTGAGTGATAAGGTAAGAAAAGCAGGATGCGCGCCCATAGCGGCAAGATCACTGAGATTAACGGCGAGTGATTTATAGCCAATATCTTCGGGTAAAGTTGTATCGGGGAAATGAACACCATTTATCAAGGTGTCTGTGGTGATGGCTAGTCGAAAACCTTTTGGAACATTCACAATAGCTGCATCATCACCAATTCCGAGTGAAACATCAGTGCGTAGAATAGGCGATTTGGAGAAATATTTTTTTATCATATCAAATTCATTCATAGGGCTTTATTGTAGCGTGTGGAATGCTTGCTTTGCGAGTAGAGATGAAATAATAAAGCTAAAACGAGTGTTTTTTAAAAAGATGATTTTTACAAGGATGAGTTAATGGATATTTTCGCATGGTTGTCGCAATTGATTGCACTAGATACGACTTCTCGTCATTCTAATTTAGAGCTCATCACGCTCATCCAATCTTTCCTGTTAAAACAAGGGTGGATGATACGCATCACTCGCGATGCCCACGAACAAAAAGCAAATTTGTTTGCCACATTGCCTGGGCGTCATGGCGGCATGGAAGGAGGACTGATCTTATCAGGACATACGGACGTCGTTCCTGTGGAGGGTCAAAAGTGGCAAACGAATCCATTTGCGGCTCTTCGTTTAGATGATCGTATTTATGGTCGTGGTACTTGTGACATGAAAGGCTTTCTCGCTGTGATACTTGCTCTTGCCCCTGCATTTCAAAAACTCACTCTGCATAAACCGCTGCATCTCGCATTTTCTTATGATGAGGAAGTCGGTTGTCGCGGCGCTCCTTTGCTGATCGATGATTTACAAAAAGCGGGCATCAAGCCCGGTGCTTGCATTGTAGGTGAGCCAACCAGCCTGCATCCTGTAGTTGCACATAAAGGCATACAAGGTTTTAAATGTACGGTCAAAGGTCATGCCATGCATTCTTCTTTAACACCTGAGGGTTGTAATGCTATTGAATATGCTGCGCAGTTAATAGGATATATACGGCATCTTGCGGATGAATTTCGCCAAAAAGGCCCATTTGATTTGCATTACGATGTGCCTTTCACCACTATTTCCACAAATAAAATCACAGGAGGAAATGCAGTCAATACCATTCCAGCAAGCTGCGAATTTATTTTTGAATTTCGCAATTTGCCGGAAATAAAACCTCAGGATGTGAAAGATAAAATTCTTTCCTATATTCAAAATGAATTACAAGTTCATATGCAGCGTGAAAATAAAGATACTTCTATCACATTGCAATCTTTTGCTGCAGTACCCTATTTTGAAGCGGATAAGAATTCATTGATTTATGATTTAGCCTATAAACTGAGCGGTGTGAAAGAAATTCGCAAAGTGGCTTACGCTACAGAAGCGGGCCAATTTCAAGCAGCAGGCATCCCAACGATTGTGTGTGGGCCAGGCAGTATTGAGCAGGCACATGGGCCTGATGAGTTTGTGAGTGTGGAAGATCTGTATAAGTGTGAGAAATTTTTACGGGAAGTGGTGAGTGAGTTTTGTGGGGTGGAAAAATAAGTTGCTGAATCCCTCTCTTTAAAAAAGGCGTTATTGCATGAATGCAACAACGCCTTTTTTAGGGGAAATTGCTTGCAAGAGAGTATATCGTTCGCAAGGATCAAATCCTTTTCAATCCCTTCCCATCTTAATCTCTGTCACACGATTTTTTTTCGCTATTCGGTCCAGCACGCCATTTACAAATTTATGCCCTTCAATCGAGCCAAATTTTTTGGCAAGTTCCAGTGCTTCATTAATGATGACACGGTAAGGCACATCAAGTCTTTTTATCAATTCATAAATCGCTAAACGTAAAACAGCGAGTTCTATTGGGTCGATTTCTGAGAGAGGGCGGCCAACGAACGGTTGCATTTCTTGATCGATTTCTTGTTGATGTTTAGGCACGCCGTGAATTAATTCTTTAAAATAAGCAAGGTCTAATTTCTTATCGATATGATACTGCAAAAATTCATTTTCAATCTCATTAATTGCAGTATCGGCAATTTGCCATTGATACATTGCTTGCAAGGCATATCGTCTTGCATTATGTCGTGCAATGGGATTGATACCGTTATTTTCGGGTGTGGTTTGATTTGGTTTTAGTTCGTTTGGCATATCGTGTCAGTCTACTTATTTCTATACGGAATTCATCAATATCTTGAAAACAACGATATACTGAGGCAAATCTTACATAAGCCACTTGGTCCAATTGGTGCAATTCTTCCATCACCCATTCGCCCATTTGTGAAGAGGGGATTTCACGCTCCCCGCCTGTCATGGCTTTACGAATAATGCGTGCAATGGCTGTTTCAATTTGTTCTACACTGACTGGCCGTTTTTCTAAAGCGCGCAACATTCCAGCACGTAATTTTTCTTCGCTAAAAGGAGCGCGTCTTCCATCACGTTTGATGATGCGTGGAAGAGATAATTCGGCAGTTTCGTAAGTGGTAAACCTCTCTTTACAGTCAGGGCATTCCCGGCGGCGGCGCGTTTGGTTGCCTTCGCGAATTAAGCGCGAATCAATCACTTTTGTATCACCGGCATTACAGAATGGACAGTACATCGCTCTTCAAATTTTCATTAATATCATTTCATGTCCAAAGTTTATCCTATTTATTGTTAGAAAAGAATAAAAATTAATATGGGTAAGCAAGTTTTATTCATTTCTGATTTTGTTACGGGAATTACCACGGATATTAAATGTAAATATTTGTTTATTATTATAATTTTATTTATTTTTTGTTTTTGTTATAATGCTGCCAAAAATAAAAACAAGGGGGTGAGCATGATAGAAGAAAAAGATCAAAAATCTAATCTAGAAGGAAAGCAGCCAAATATTTATCTCTATATTCCTTTTACCAGCGATGAAGATCCTGCAGAGATTTATGCAATGGCTACAAAATGGTGCTTGCATGTTAGCCAGAGTGCTAAGAAACATAAAACACCGCAAATTGTGATGCATCGCAAAGATTACCAAAAAGATGAAGATTTTGTCGATTATAAAAACATCATTTTTAGATTCAATGGTAAGGAAGTCCCTAAAAATTCAGTTATCTATATTTTAGGACATGGAACGCTTACTTCTCATTTCGTCTCGAATAAAATACACGGCTTTAGATTGTCTATTGGAGAAATTGCTGTGCGTTTAAAACATGATGGTTTTACCGCAGAGGCAGCGACTCATTTTAAAGCGTTGCGCTTATTTTTTTGCAATAAAAAAGAAGAAACGAAATTACTTTCCATTAATTTTGCTAAAGCTTTAGGCGAGAAGTATCGAAATACTTATATCGATTTTTATACCTTGTCTGTTGGTTTTCCAGATGTACCTAATGATCCCAATGAAGTGACGCGCAAAAGAGCGGCTTTTCGTCGAGTGGAGGAGGGTCAAACCGTTTTTAAATTAGTAGGGCGGGCGAGTGAATATAAAAAAACATTGAAAGTGGGTGACTATTTATCTCCAGACATCACTGAGAGTAAAACCAAGCCCGCTACTTTTTGCATGTGGCCTCGTTTATTTTCTTTACTGACTTCTTGTACCAGAACAACTGTCTCTGAAAATAAAATATCATCTCCCAAAATAAGTAAGTTTGCTTAATTTGATAATTATAACATACGAGGTTTACGAAGATGTTCGAGCGATTTTATGAAACACATATTAATATTATCGAAGACCAGATACCAAAAATTTTTCTGTATATCCCTTTTTTGCACACTGAAAATAATGCTGAGCTTTATAGTTTTGCTCTCTATTGGCAATCAAGTATTGCAGGAAGTGCTAAAAATTATAAAACGCCTCACATTGTGATTCATCGCAATTCTTCTGAAATGGGAGATATTTTTCCTCACCAACATGAGATTAAATCTATTTTCGATTTGAAAGCTACTCCTAAAAACTCCGTTATTTATGTCTTAGCGCATGGCCGCGGCAGTCCTTTAGAAATGGCTAGTTCTTCTCAAGGATTAGAATACAGAATAACCGTTCAAGAATTAGTGAACCGATTGAAAGAAGATGGATTCACTCCACAATTATCTAAAAAAATAAAAGGCATTAAATTATTTGATTGCGATGAAAATGAGGCTAATAAATATCTTGCTTATAATGTAGCCCTTCAACTCGGACCTCAGTATCAAGATTTATCACTTAGCTATTATAAAACATGGGTTGGAATACCTTACTCGCCATTGGATGCATCCCTTGCGACATACAAAAGAGCTGTGCCTCAATTTGATTTTATTAGCGATGAAAAAAATTCTTTGATCAAAGTCCCCAAAAAAATTTGCCGTGCTTCGGATTTTAAAGAAACGATTACAGTCAAGGAAGTGCTAGAAATAACAAAAAATAGTGAGGTAACATCAGAGGTAACATCAAAAGTTACTTCTTTATTAAAACCTTTTTTCGCACTCTCAACTTGGTTCAAAACTCCCGAAAAAAACATTCCAAAAGAGGAGAGTCAGCTTTTGCGTGTGGAAATGGGTTAAACATTATTTGATTCTTTGCAGCATAAAACTTATTAAATCCCGCAGTAACTGCGCTTGATTGCCCAGATAATTGATGGCTTCTAATGCTTGTTGATAAAGTGCTTCAACTTTATCTTTTGCAGGGTTGAGACCTACCAGTTTGGGATAAGTGACTTTGTTATTTTTATGGTCTATTCCTTGCGGCTTTCCTAAGATAGCCGTTTCTGTTTCTATATCGAGAATATCGTCTTGGATTTGAAAAGCAAGACCTATAGAGCCACTAAATTCTTTTAATGCTCTTTGGTTAAACTCATCATCATCATGAGAAGCCAAATGACCGAGCTCAATGCAAGCAGAGATGAGAGCGCCTGTTTTTAAGCGATAGATTTCTTCTAATAAATTAAGGGAAATAGTTTCATCGTTCATCACAGTGATATCTAATGCTTGGCCTGCCGCCATGCCAAAAGGTCCGCATGCTTTGCTTAATGCTGTCACCATGCGCAAGCGTTTTTCAGGCTTTAAATGGGCTGGATGAGTAGCCATCAGTTGCATGGCGAGTGTATGTAAAGCATCGCCAGTTAAAACAGCCATGCCTTCGCTATACACTTTGTGACAAGTGGGTTTACCGCGGCGTAAATCAGCATTGTCCATACAGGGCAAATCATCGTGTATTAAAGAATAAGTATGAATGATTTCAACAGCAGCAGCGGGGATGTCTAAATTGTCTAATGAGGCATTGAAGATGAGACCGGTTGCATAAATCAATAAAGGACGTATGCGTTTGCCACCATTTAATAAGGAATACTCCATTGCTGTTTTCAGTTCAAGTGCAGGAATAGACTTTAAATAAAGGGGAAAAATATTTTCCAATCTAGACGCACTTTGTTTAATAAGTACATCTAAGGTGAATTCATTTACTCTGCTCATTCTTTACTTAAAGCCTTGTCATCTTCACCATAAGCCAGCAATTCTTCTTGATGATTGTTTTGAATCAGCACCTTCACTTTTTGCTCAGCTTCGCCAAGAATTTTTTGGCAATGCTTGATCAGTGTAATGCCGCGTTCGAAATGGCCTAATGATTGCTCTAAAGTCAGCTCACCGCGCTCCATTTTCTCAATGAGTTCTGCGATTTCAGTAAGTGAAATTTCAAAATTGGGTAATGTATTCAATGTGTACGCCTCTTTTTTTTGATGGGGAAAAAAATAACGTATATTGGCCTCAGATACAACAGGAAGATTTCGCAATGGCAACCATTTTGCTTCATTCATGATTTTTAAAAAAATATAATATTTTGATTTAATTATCTTTTTTCCGTTTCCCATGGCCTTAATGTTCCCATAAAGATTAAAATAAAGAATAGGGGATGATAAGCACGCTCTATTTTGCTGATTAGCAAAGGAGATGGTGTGAACACTCAGAATGCTAATATTTTATATATCGATTCATCGCCTAACCGTGAGGTTTTTGAGAAAGCTTTTAAGCCCTATTATCCTATCTTCACTGCCAGTACATTTAAAGAAGCTTTACAGATACTTCATCATCATTCTATTGCCCTAATTATCAGTCAACAAAATTTGCAAGGAATGTCTGGCGTTCAATTTTTCGAAGCCATTATTCCTGAATTTCCAGACCCTTTGCGTATTTTAATGTCGGCTGTAGATGATGAAGAAGTCATTATCGAAGCCATCAATAAGGCTAATATTTTTAAGTATGTGAATACGCCTTGGAATCAAGACGAGTTGAAAAAAAATATTGCAGCGGCTATTAAAATGTATAGCCAGGAAATGGAAAACCGCCAAAAAATTCAGAGTCTCAATGAGGAAGAGGTAAAATTAGATCGTATATTCAGTCTCTTACTTAAGTCCACCCAAAATGCGAAAGAACAAAAAATCTCTTCTCATTCTTCTCGGGTTTTTTGGTTACCCATTTCTTTATTGATGGTATCTATCAATGGATTGAATCAGTTTATCGAAAAAAATGAACCCAAAGAGGTTTGCAAATTACTCGAGAAATATTATGAAATCATGACGGAATGCATTGAAAAGTATAGAGGAACAGTAGACAAAACTTTTCATACTAGCCTGATAGGCATTTTTGGTGCGCCTATTGCTTATGAGTACAATGAGAAAAATGCCTTATTTTGCGCTATAACTATATTAGAAAAATTAAGAAAATTGAATTTGGAATTCGATAACAAATGGGATGTTGAAATAGAAGTGAGTATCGGAATCCATTCAGGCAAGGCTTTAGTAGGTGCAATGGGGGCGCGGCAATTTATCATTTATACCGCTATGGGTAGCTTAATTAATACGGTTGAAAAAATGAATGAGTTCGCAGTTAAGCATGCGCCTAATGCCATATTTATTACGAATGCTATTTTAAAAGAAGTAAAAGACAATATTAAAGCTGAAGAGATTAAAGCAAACGAAGTGAATCATCTAGAATCAAAAGAGGATTTTATACATAAAGTGATTGGGAAAAAAATTTAATTGCATCAATGGATAGGTTATGAAATTAAGTTTAAAAGTATTTTTGATTATTATCATCACATGGAGTTTGATGTTAGCGGCAACTTATTTTGGTTCACAAAGAATGTTGCGCGGGAGTTATTTACGATTAGAACACGAGCAGGCGACCGTTAACGTCACGCGAACTAAAGAAGCCATTAGTCAAATGGTCGCGGCATTAAATCATTTATTATTAACTTATGCAGTCTGGGATGATACTTATCAATTTTTAATCGACAAAAATAAAAAATACAGTGACGGAAATTTATCGATATCCGTTTTATCTGCATCCGACCTTGATATGGTTTTGTATTACGATTTTTCAGGAAAACTTTTTTATGCGGTTGCAACAAATTCAGATCGGAGTAAAGAAGCACCCGTCCCTCCAGAATTAATCCAAGCGCTGCAACCGGGTGGAAGCTTAGGAAGATTAGTGGAAAATCCCACAGTCGAGAGTGGCGATCAAGGATTGGTTCCTATTGCTAATCGCATTTTAATGATTGCAGCACACTCCATTGTGACTAGCAGCGGCAAAGGTCCACCACGCGGCACAGTGATTATGGCAAAGTATTTTACCGATGATAAATTAAAACAAATTAGCGAAACAACCGAACTTAATCTTTCGTTATATAAGATGATTGATATCAATCACAATGAAGAATTAAAGCAACTTTACGCTAATCTTTTAGTTAAACAGGGCACATTGATTCAACTCATCGATGCCAATACGATTTTTGGCTTTGGGTTATTACAAGATATTAACAAAAATTCCATTGGCGTAGTCAAAGTGAATATGTCAAGACAGGTCTATAATGCCGGTATTGATACCCTGCGGTATTTCAATTTGATCTTCATCTTATCGGGCGCTGCATTTACTTTGTTATTATTTTATTTGCTGAATATTTTACTGATTAAGCGCCTACGAAAAATTAATGACAAAATTATAGCTGTTGGCCAAACCAAAAATTTTGCTTTGAGGGTACCAGAAGAAAGTCATGATGAGCTGCATGTTGTAGCTTCGGAAATGAACAAGATGTTGGCGACTATACAAAACTATGATGCAGAAAATCAACATCTATTAACCAAACTAACGGTTGAATTTGATCGCGTTAATAATTTTTCAAAGCAATTGCAAGAGGCAGAAAAATTTCTTACTAATGTAATTAATTCAATTTCATCTGTATTGGTGATTGCGGATCATCAATACCATATTATCACCTTAAATCATCAAGCAGAAAAAGAAGCAAAAATGTCACCTGAAGAGGCGAAGGGAAAACTTTTATTTGCAGTTTTTCCATATTTACAAACTTATGAAAATGAATTTCATGAGGCGCTAGAAAATCAACACACAAAAGTGGTAGATAAAATTGTGTTTTCTGCTACGGATGCCAATGTGCAATATTTTAATGCGGTACTTTACCCTGTTGTGCAAGGAAAAGAAAAATTATTAGTGGTACGTATAGATAATGTAACTGAAAAAATTAAAATGGAAGAAAAATTAATTCAAAATGATAAGTTAGCATCCATAGGTGTGCTAACAGCCGGAGTTGCACATGAAATAAATAATCCCATTAGTTTGGTTTCAGCTTCTACTGAACCCCTCAAAAATAATTTATCTTCCTTTATAGAGCTTTTGAATCAATATGATGAAATAAAATCTTCAGCCGATCTTTCCAGGATGTTGCCGAAAATAGAAAAAATAACAGCAGAAATAGATATTACTTATACCATTCAAGAAACAGAAGAAATTCTCGAGCGCATCAAAGAAGGCACGGCGCGAATTGCAGAAATTGTGCGAAATCTAAAAGCTTTTTCGAAATTTGATGAAGAGTATATGAAATATTATGACATCCATGTCGGCATCGAATCGACGCTTAACTTACTTCATTATAATTATAAACATCGAATTAACATGATTAAAGAATTTGGTGAGCTGCCAAAGCTTGCGTGTTTCTCCGGAAAAATAAATCAAATTTTTATGAATATCATTGCCAATGCCATTGAATCTATTCCTGACAAAGGTGAAATAATCATTAAAACGGAACGAATAGATCATCAAGTGAGAATCAGTATAAAAGATAATGGTGTTGGCATATCGTCGGAAAATAAAGCCAGAATTTTTGATCCTTTTTTTACAACGAAAGCAGTAGGGCAAGGTATGGGTCTTGGCTTATCGATTTGTGCTGCTATTGTTGAGGAGCATCATGGATTAATAGAAGTTAAAACTGAAATTGGCAAAGGCACTGAATTTATTATTATTTTACCCATTGAACAAACCCATGTAGAAAAAGGAAATTAAGTGAGAAAAGAAATGAAGCAATTAAGAGAAACAATATGAAATTACGAGCGAAAGTATTAGTTGTCGTGTTATTTACTTTCATCTTGATGTTAATGGCTACATATCTTTCGTCATTACGCATCTTAGAAAGAAGTTATTTGCGTTTAGAAGATCAACAAGTATTGATGAATGTTCATCGCGTGCACAAAGCAATAACCCAATTGGAAAGTGGTTTGGATAATGTTGTCAATAATTGGTCGGTATGGAATGATGCTTATCAATTTGTCATAGATAAAAATCAAGCCTTTATCACTTCGAATTTTAATGTCGCTATTTTTCTTACCACAGATATTGATATTTTAGTTATTTATAATAGCAATGGTGATTATATATCTGGATTTGCTCTTAGTTTGGATAGATCAAAAGAAGCGCCTATCCCGAATGAATTATTTATTGGTTTAAAACCGCATGCGCCATTTTGGAAGTTAATCGCGCAACCCAAAATGGATTCAGATAATAAAGGCCTGATAGCACTTGGAAATGAGATTCTCATCTTTGCTTCGCGTACCATCATCACCAGTGAAGGAAAAGGACCACCGCATGGCACCATGCTCATGGCTAAATATGTAAACGCTGATGTGGTAAAAAAACTGAAAGAAACAACAGATCTTAATATCACTCTCTATCATTTATCTGATATAGAAAATAATAAAGACTTAAAGAAAATTGCCTCGCAATTAAAAGGTGAAGGTACTTTTTTATCCCAAAGTGGTGAAGCTATTTTTGGCTATAGTTTATTAAGAGACATTAATGATAAACCTATCGGTATGTTTAAAATAGAGATGCCACGTAGTATTTATGCAGTAGGTGTAAATACGATACGCTATTTTAATATTCTCTTTTTATTATCAGGTGTTATTTTTTCATTGCTGTTGTTTTATTGGTTAAGTCGTTTGGTCATTAAACGTTTAGAAAAAATGCATCAAAGAATTGTAGAAATAGATAAAACCAAGGATTTTTCATTATTGCTTCCTGAAGAAGGATCAGATGAAATTACCATGTTAGAAAAAGAAACGAATAAGATGCTTGCGACTATTCAAGCCTATAATATGCAAAAACACAATTTGTTGGAAAAAATCAGTGATGAAGTAGCGTCAGAAAATGCGCTTTCTAAGCAACTGCAAATTTCAGAAGCCTTTTTAACTGAGGTTATCAATGCGATGCCTTCAGCATTGGTGATCGTTGATAATAACATGAATATAGTCACATTGAATCATCAAGCAAAAAAACAAATACAGATTTCTTCAGAAAACGTTAAAGGTAAATCATTGTTTTTAGTGTGTGATTATTTGCAAAAATATGAAACTGATTGTTATTTTTCACTTAAGAAGCAAACGAAGCAAGTACTTAATAAAATTTGTGATATCCGAGACGCTTCTCCCCGTTATTTTGATGTCGTGCTTTATCCGCTTGTTCATAAAAAGAATACTTTTTTGGTTGTTCGCATAGATGATGTTACTCAAAATATGAAACTAGAAGATAAGTTGATTCAGAATGACAAACTCGCTTCTATTGGTGTTTTAACGGCAGGCGTTGCTCATGAAATTAATAACCCAATTAATTTCATATCCGCCTCTATTATTCCACTCAAAAATAATTTGACGGATTTAATTAAAATAATTAATAAATACGCTGAGTTAAAATCTGATATGGAGGGGGATGAAAAATTAAAAGAAATAGCAGAATTAAAACAAACCACCAATATTCATTATCTTGTTCAAGAAACCAAACAATTGATTGCAGGGATACAAGATGGTGTTAACCGAACAGCGACCATAGTGCAAAATTTAAAAGTTTTTTCTCGCTTTGATGAAGGAAAAATAGCTGCCACTGATATTCATGCTGCAATTAATTCGACGCTTAATTTGTTGGAACACAACAGTAAAAATAGAATAGAGATTATCAAAGAATATGATAACACTATTCCCAAAGTAGAATGTTACCCTGGTAAATTAACGCAAGTTTTTATGAATATTATTGCGAATGCTATGGAAGCTATTTCTGATAAAGGAAAAATAATCATTAAAACAGAAAAGCTAAACAACCAGATCAAAATTAGCATTAAAGATACGGGTATGGGAATCAGTGAGGAAAATAAGTCCAAAATTTTTGATCCCTTTTTCACAACCAAAAGCATAGGACAAGGTACCGGTTTAGGTTTATCTATTGCAGCTGCATTTATTCGTGAGTTAAAAGGGAGTCTTGATGTTGAAAGCAAGCTAAATCAAGGTGCAGAATTTATTATTATTTTACCTATTTCACAAACTGGAAAATAACAACTATGGATAGCAGACTAAACAACAAACCCACTATACTTTATGTTGATGATGAATATTATAATCTCAGTGCTTTTGTCGCTGCTTTTCGCAAATTTTATAAAATATTTACTTCTTCTTCTCCGCGCGATGCCATGGCAATTCTTAAAGCCGAAGATATCGATCTTATTATTACTGATCAACGCATGCCGGAGATGACGGGGGTAGAATTTCTGGAAGTTTTACAGAAAGAATTTCCCGGGCCTGTGCGTATGATACTCACAGGATTTACGGATGTTGCAGCCATTAAACAAGCAATCAATGAGGGATCGGTTCTGCGTTACATTACTAAGCCTTGGGATGTGAATGAGTTGAAATTAATTATTGATAAGGGAATTAAGATTCATGAACTGGAAGAAAATCAGCACAAACTTTTGAAGATATTAGAAAATGAAGTTAAGCAAAAAAAAGAAAATATAGCGGGTATGGGTAAAAATTTTTCTAAAGATGAGATGAATCATATTGTGAAATTGGCTTCTGATCAAACGCATGATAAAAATATTTTTCGTAACAAGATCTCAATTTTAAGTATGCGTGTTTATTCTTCCGATTTATTTTCCGAAGCTACTCCATCGCAAGTCATTGTGGATTACTTGCAACATTATTTTGATGTATTGATTGATGAAGTAAATAAACATCATGGTTTTATTTATAAAATTACGAATGGCGGATTGTTGGCAGTATTTGCTGGGTCTGCTAAAAATAATTCTCAGCATGCTGTTGCTTGTGCGTTCGATACAGTAAATGAATTTAATAAAAATATGAGAATGGCAGCTAATCATGAAGCAACGCTTAGGATAGGAATGGCCACAGGTACGGCGTTGATTGGTAAAATTCATCTTAAAAATAAATTGGAATATGCTGTGCTGGGTAAATGCGTGCAAAAGGCTGAAGAAATCGTAGCTGTAGGACAAGGCAGTGCCTTGATAATTGATGAGGCTTCTTATAATGAAATTAAAAATGAGGTGGTGACGGAGGAGTTGAAGACCATATGCATCGAGGAGGGCAATGGAAAGTTATATAAAGTAGTGGCTAAAAAATCATAGTGGAAATTTATGTTGCTATTCTTGCATCAAGAGATCTGTCATTCAATACTTTAAAAACTTGCGACCAATACTTTAGAAATCCCGCCCAACAAGTGCGGGATTGACAGTTACGGTTACTGCCCTTGCGCCAATGCAAATCCTAATTGTCCATCGAATGTATATAAATTCTCTGTTTTTATCACATCCCACCCCATTCCATTAAACAAAGAAAGAAGGTCTATGATGTCTTCATGCTTAATCATTTTTAAATCTTTAATGTCTTTTGCCGATTGAAAGCGGCAGCAGCAGTGACGTAAATAAGGTGTTTCTATTGTACTATTAGGCCATATTTTTAAACCGCGACTAGTAATCACAATTAATTCTAAAGGGGTTTTGAAGTGCATTATTTTGCTTGCTAATTCTTCTGCGGGAATATCTTTTGGATTATCAATAAAAATATCTACACCCACTAATTTCTTCTCACTTTGAACTGTAGAATGTGTGCCATAACATTCAATTTTGGTATAAGCACCAGGTTTGTAATCTGCGGGTTTAAAGTGAGTAGGTATTTCTCCTAAACGTTTAATGACAGCATTTGCAAATTCTTGCGTGCCCACTTTTTGTTTGCTATAGGCAGGAGAAAAAATATCGCCTGTATGAATGCCATCTTCTAAAGTTTTTAACCAAGCATTTTCAATGGGAGTGGCAATTTCTGGTTGATTGATATGGACTAACATTTGTATTGCCGCATGTAATAAACCGGAAGGATTTGCGATGTCTTTGCCTGCGATATCTGGCGCCGATCCGTGTATGGCTTCAAACATGGCCATTTGATTGCCAATGTTTGCAGAACCTGCAAGTCCCACAGACCCTGCGACTTGCGCTGCAACATCGGAAATAATATCGCCGTATAAATTTAAAGTGACAATGACATCAAAACGTTCTGGCTGGGTTGCAATCAAGGCGGCGCCAATATCAATGATGAGATGTTCATGTTGAATTTCGGGATATTCAGCTGCAATTTCGTTGAATACACGATGAAATAAGCCATCGGTCATTTTCATAATGTTGTCTTTGGTAAGACAAGTCACTTTTTTGCGATTGAATTTTTGCGCATACTCAAAAGCATAACGGATAATTTGCTCTGAACCTGGCCGGCTAACCAATTTTAAGCATTGATACACTTCATCAGTTTGCCTATGCTCAATACCAGAATAAGTGTCTTCTTCATTTTCACGAATGATGACAAGATCAATGTTGCCACATTTAGTACTGACATAGGGGGCGTACGATTCGCAAGGACGAACGTTAGCAAATAAACTCAATGTTTTTCGCAAGGTCACATTCAAGCTTTTGTAACCACCACCTTGTGGTGTGGTGATGGGCCCTTTTAATAATACTTGCGTGCGTTTTAATGATTGCCAAGCTTCGTTAGGAATACCAGAAGAGTAACCTTGTAGATAAACTTTTTCCCCGACCTCAATGAATTCGGGTTCAATCTGCGCATTAGCTGCATTCAGTATTTTCAGAGTGGCCTGCATAATTTCAGGGCCGATTCCATCGCCATAGGCTACAGTTATGGGCGTTTTGCTAGTCATGAATACCACTTTCCTTTTTATTTTGGTTTAAATATTTTTTCTGCGACTTCTAGCGCAGATTCTGCAATCGGTTTTAATCGACCTTGTTTTAATGCTTGCAAATCATTTTTATACGCGGGAGAAAAAAAGGTTTGCACAGGTAAAGTTTTCGATAATACACGGATTAAATTTGTAGGCGCGTTAAGTTTTTCCCATTTACTATATCCACAAGCGTACCCAGCAAAATTATTTTCTTTTACACGATCATGTTTATATTGTAGCAATTTATTGCGTGCTTCACACACTTCATTCCCAAGCGATTTGGTTTGTAACAATTCAGCTTCTTTTATTAATTCTTGAATCCTTTCTTCTTCCAAAAAATTCAATAGAAACCGATGGCAATAAAGAGGCTTGGTTTGTGTTACGCCCGAAGGCGTTTTGTTGTTATGCTTTTTAAGATAAGCTTCTAAATACACGCGTTCATAGGTATTCTCATCTTCAGCGATAACAGGTTCAACAAATATTTCATCTGATAAAGGGCAGCGTAGCAGTTGCAGTAAGCTATTGCCATTAATCGTTTCGGCATTAAAAAGTTCTTGTATATGAGCAAATAAATTATTAAATATTAAATCAGTCATTTTCAACGGGGAGCGATCACAAGGATCTGAATGATAAGTCTCCACTTGTGTGTATATGGCCTGTAAATCATAAGTAGTACCTTGCGGGGTAATAAAAGGGAAAGTGATTTTGTCAAATTGGATGACATTATCATCAAAAATTTCGTCTTTTAACTCCGTGATGTTGAAACAAAGTGTATCAAAACGTGCAGTTTCCTCGCTCTCTTCTGATTTATCTTCAATGATCTCTTGCTTATTTTGGGTGGAATTTATTGTAGAAATAGCTCGTTTAAAGTTAAAAAGTTCTTTTAAGAGCGGCAGAAAAAGCGGATGTTTTTTTAATTCTGCAAGACTTTTTTCATCACTCGTCATTAACAAAGATGACAATTCAATAATGTTTTGGGTGTTGCGATTGAATTGATCTTCCATGCAAAGGTAACGACTGTTTGCATCTAAATAAAATAATCCCATAATAAATTGTTGACGCTCTTCAAAAGATTTAAGTGTTGCAAAATCTTTTTTGAGTAAATGAGAAGTGTTAGATACTAGTTTTACCGCATTCAAAAGGGCAGGGTAATGACTATGACGTGAATAAATATTTTTATTTTTTTGTAATTCTTGATTAAGAAGTTTTAAATTATTGGAATTAATTTGTAATTGATCATTCAAAATGCTTAGACGTGCTTTACTCGTTTGTAATAAATAAGTCACAAAGTTATTGCGATCTTCTTCATCAAGATCTGAAAAACTATTGTCTAGTATCCCAACGCGACTTTCCATTTTGACCACCTAATAGATAATATAATTTGAATTATTAAAAGCCCACTAGGCGGGTAGTGTACTGTTATTGTACTAGGCCTGCAACTACCTTCTCCATGCGCATAGAGCGGGATCCTTTGACCAAAATAGTGGTTTGGTTATATAAAAAAGGTTTTAGCGCGTTCACTAATTTTTCTTGCTCATTGAAATGATAAGCCCCCGCGCCAAAACTTTGCGCTGTGTTTGCGCTCAATTCACCAAAGGTAAATAAATAATCGATGCCGGCATTACGAATTTTTTCGCCTGCTGAAAGATGTAAAGATTTTGCTTCGCTGCCTAATTCTTTCATATCACCTAACACAAGAATTTTTTTACCCGCGAAAGTGCTAAGTGTTTCGATGGCGGCTTGCAAAGAGTAAGGGTTGGCATTGTAAGAATCATCGATGATGTTAACGCCATTAGCCAATGTATGGAGTTGTAAGCGTCCAGGAGCCGGTAGAATCGCTTCCAATCCCTTTTTGATCGCTTGCAAATCTATACCAATGGCAAGGCTTACAGCCGTTGCGGCAAGGCTATTTAAAACATTGTGTCTGCCTAGTAAAGGCAAATGAATATCGATGTTGCCATTAGGGGTGGTGAGATGCATTAATTGTCTTTGCTGCGATTGAGACAAAGTCGTATTCACATCTGCATCTGGGTGAAAGCCAAAGGTGAGATATTGATGATTTCCGATTTGTTCGCGCCAAAATGGATAAAAAGCATCATCCCGATTTAACACAGCTGTGCCATCGGGCGGCAAACCTAGGAAAATTTCCGATTTTGCGCGCGCAACTCCAGTGATATCGCCGACACCTTCTAAATGGGCTGCAGCTGCGTTTGTAATTGCAGCTACTTTGGGCCGAGTAAGACGGGCTAAGTATTCAATTTCGCCAAAGTGATTCATGCCCATTTCTATGACTGCATAACGATGGCTAGCTTGTAAGCGAGCCAAAGTAAGCGGTAAGCCGATATGATTGTTAAAATTACCTTGCGTTGCCAAAACTTGATTATCGTTATCACAAGCGGCGTTTAAGATGGAGGCTAACATGTTCTTTAAAGTGGTTTTCCCATTGCTGCCAGTAATCGCAATAAAAGGGATGGAAAACTGATTACGCCAAGCGGCGCTTAATTGACCTAAGGCAGCAACCGTATCTTTGACTTGCAGTTGGGGAAGAGAAGAGGCAGAAGGACGAGTAACAAGGGCCGCAGCTGCGCCTTTTTTATAAGCTTCTTCGATAAAATCATGACCATCAATACGGTCACCCAGTAAAGCAATAAAAAGATTGCCTGGCACCAAAGTCCGGCTATCTATACTGATTCCTTTAAATTTTGTTGGCAAAGAAAAATCCGTTAAGCCTAGAATTTTGGCTGCCTCAGCGAGTGTCATTTGTATCATGCTAAGAATCCATTATAAAAAGTTTAAGTTTACAAAACGTAAGATGGTAAATACTGAACTCAGCCGTATAATAACATTTCTAGAAAAAATCACATATGGATGAAGGCAATGCGGGGCTTAAAAGTAGGCCATTTTACAGGGTTGGAAGAGGGGACTGGAGTTTCAGTTTTTTTATTTGATCAACTGGCGGTTGGCGCCTACCGCGTTTGTGGGGCAGCCCCTGCTACGCACGAATTAATAGTGATGGATTCTGATAATAGTGTGGGAACAGTGAATGGATTGGTTCTTACAGGGGGGAGTGCGTATGGGCTTTATGCTGCAAAAGGGGTGATGCGTTATTTAACAGAAAAAGGACAAGGTTATCCGACTCCCCATGGGATTGTGCCTATCGTACCCGTTGCAGCTATCTACGATCTCGCCTATAAAAAGGCGCAACCACCCGATGAGAATGAAGCCTATCGAGCGTGTCTAGCTGCTAAAGAGAATAATCATGAATCAGGCCGCATAGGGGCTGGGACTGGGGCTACGATTGGCAGAATCATTCCCGGTGCAAAACCCATGACGGGCGGTTTAGGTTATGCAGAGCTCGCTCTTAAAAACGGTGTCAAGGTACTCGCTTATGCAGTCGTTAATTGTGTTGGTGATGTGAGAGATGAGACTGGGAAAATTATTGCAGGCGCTTGTAATCAGCAAGACCAATTCATAGGTTGTAACAATTATTTATTATCCGGATTTGCTGAAGAAGCTTTATTCCATCCTGCTAACTCAACACTCGTTGCTGTTTTTACGAATGCAAAGTTTTCTAAAGATGAGTTAAGCCGCATAGTCAAAATGGGCATAGCCGGTTTTGCCCGTGCGATTTCGCCGATTTTTACCCGCTACGATGGTGACATACTTTTTTGTATTTCTATTGGCGAGAGGATAGCTTCTGAATTGACGGTAGGAACAATGGCGGCAGAAGCTGTGCGTTTAGCGATAGTCAATGCGGTGAAAGATTCAGAAATTTTGTAA
>Ga0206933_1068_pt2 | contig 22594 bp, 24 predicted proteins | sample Alteio_BWOrgHeat_15_FD_152937 | JGI IMG/M metagenome (GOLD analysis project Ga0206933, IMG submission 152937) | Enriched cells from forest soil in Barre Woods Harvard Forest LTER site, Petersham, Massachusetts, United States -... | ecosystem: Environmental > Terrestrial > Soil > Temperate forest >... | reverse complement strand
CGCTGGACGAATTGGCGGATTCGATCCGGGCGAACGGGGTGATTCAGCCGATTTCGGTTCGTCCTGGGGCGGAGGGGCGATACGTACTGATTTTGGGAGAACGGCGCTGCAGGGCTTCGAAGATTGCGGGTAAGAGTACGATTCCAGCGATTGTGCGGAAGGTCTCCGACCAGCAGGCGGCGGAGATGACCGTGGTCGAGAACCTGCAGCGCCGGGATTGGAATTGTATGGAGCAGGCGGCGGCGTTCTCCAAGTTGAGCCAGGATTTCAAGCTGACGCAAGAACAGATTGGGCAGCGGGTGGGAATTTCGCGGGAGTCGGTTTCGAACTATATGCGACTTTTGCGGCTTCCGCCGTCGGTTACGCAGTATCTGCAGGAAGGGAAGTTGGGATTCAGCGAGGCGCGAGTGCTTTTAACTTTACTCGATCCGAACGCGATTCCAAAGATTGCGGACGAGGCGGTGCGGAAGCATTTGTCGGTGGAGCAGTTGGAGGATCTGGTATTCAATACCAACGTGCCGCTGCAGAAAGAAAAGCAGCCGGGAACGGCGCGCTGGGTGGATCCAAATGTGCGGCATGTGCAGACGGAGTTGGAGCGAACTTTAGGAGTGCGGGTGCGGATTCGCGATCGCAAGGGAAAAGGGAAGATTGAGATTGAGTATGCGACGCTCGAGGATTTTGATCGGGTGGTCGGGATGTTGAAGGGTGGGGGTTAGTCGTTTGTCCGTTCGTCGTTGGTCATTGGTGAGGGCGGCTTCGGCTGCCCTTTTTCTTGTCCCAGGAAATGCGGGATTCGGTTCGACAAGAATCGAAGTAGTGAACGGGTGGGACGGAAACCCGAATTGGAGCCTTCGGGAGTTATTCTGCGGACCGACTTCCTTGGCGAAGTGGGAAACGCTTGTCACAAGTGGTGGAGGGGGTTTTACCGGATGAAGCTTTATCGAGCAGAATCTGAATAGTAAACTGTGGGATTCAGTTGGCTGATTCAGCTGCCATCCGGCGCAGGGAAGCACTTATTGGGACTGTTTCGAGTCGGGAGTGGGATTTCCTGGTCGAGTTGTCAGTTCTTAAGTTCTTAGTTCTCGGTTCTCAGTTCTTGGGGAGCGGCGAAATGACGACAGCGGAGCAGAAGGCGCTTCAATCCGTGGCCATGCAGCTTATGAGCGGAGACGAAGTCGTACTGGATGACCAGAGGCTCCGCGTGAAGCGCGTGGGACATGGACGTTTTCGCATGGTGCAGTTCCAATTGAGTGGACGGTTGTATGAGGCTATTGAGCAGAATCCGGAGAAGGCTAGCCGATGGGGAAAGTTGGCGCGTGAGAAGCATCAGGTGGTGCAGTTTCGGGATTTGGTGGCGCAGAAGTATGTGGCGGTGGCGGTGGATGGGGAGGTTCGGGAGTATGGGCGGTGAGCGGGAACAGCGCATGGCTTGAATGATGGGCTTTGCGGGAGTAAAGCGGTTGCGGGAAGAATTGTGAGGACAAGAAGAACTCACCTCAGGCGCTAAAGCGCCGACACATTTTCAGCGGCTCAGCGGCCCGACTGAAGTCGGGCCCTTCCCGAAACCTGCGTGAATCGAGAGTTTTCGGGGACGTCTGGAGTCGTGCTCTTCCCTGAATCGAGTACAGAGATCCTTCGTCGGGCGCCTTCGCTTTGCGAAGGTGCCGCTTCCTCAGGATGACAATGAGCAGATATAGGGACGATTGGCTCTATTGACAGGGGCTTGGGATGACTTATAGTTTCGTACGCCGTTTCGAACGAATCTTTCCGGAGGAGCAGACCATGAAATGGGGCACTAAGCTCGCACGCGTGTTGTTGGTAGTTCTCACCTTTATTTTTGTTGCGACGGCAGCCGACGCGCCGAAGCTCACGTTCAAATTCACTACGGTCAAAGTCAAGGGTGCGCAGGACACGCGGGTTTTCGGCACGAACAACGCGGGAACGATGGTAGGAGCTTACGTCGATAGCGGCGGGGTGGACCATGGTTTCATGCTTAAAGCCGGAAAGGTGACGACGATTGACGATCCGCAGGGCACGGACACGAATTGTCTGGGCATCAATACGGCGGGAGACGTGGTCGGCTATTACATCGGCAGCAGCGGATTTACGCAGGGATTTTTGCGTCATGGCAAGAAGTTTAGCGATGTTGGGCCGAAGGGGAGTTCGAGCTCGGAGGCGGTCAATATCAATACCGCGGGAAATATTACCGGGTATTTCACGGGCACGGATGGAGCCACGCACGGGTTCCTCTGGAATGGAAAGAAGTACACGCAATTGGATGCGCCCGGTGCGACATCGACGCTGGCGTGGGGGATCAATGATAAGGGATGGATTTCGGTGCAGTGGATCGATTCGACGGGCGTGACTCATGGCGCCATTTACAAAGCGAAAAAGTACACGACGATCGACGTGCCGGGAGCGACGGGGAGCTATGCACATGGCATCAACCTGGCGGGCGACGTGGTTTATTCGTGGACGGACACCAGCGGTATTTTCCATGGAGCCTTGCACACCGGCGGGAAGTACTACAAATTTAATGATCCGAAGGGAACGGATGGAACTTACGGCGACGGCATTAACGACAATCATCAGGTGGTTGGGGTTTATCACATCGACGGCGGGTCGGTGGCGGAGGGTTTCCAGGCTAGCTATTGATCCGGGCTTTTCGGGATCGTAAATCAGTCAACGATTATTGGTGGGGCGAGGAGGATCCATGAGGAATAGCATTGCTCGATTCGGGTTGTTATTGGCGGCGGTATCAGTCGCTGCGGTTGCGGAGAGTCCGAAGTTAACCTTTACCTACACGACCATCAAGGTGCCGGGAGCGCAGAGCACGGCTATTTTTGGCATCAATAACGCCGGGGTGATGGTTGGATCGTATGTGGACAAGGGCGGGGTGCGGCATGGGTTCAGTCTGTCAGCAGGGAAGGTGAAGAAGCTCGACGATCCGAGCGGCAGCAATACCTACTGTTTTGGCGTCAATAAGGCGGGAGCGGTTGTCGGTTATTACACGACCTCCGCCCAGGGTGCGCAGGCTTTTTTGTATGAGAAAGGGAAGTTCACCGACATTGGTCCGGCGAATGCGACCAGCTCGCAGGCACTTTCGATTAACGATCACGGAGACATCAACGGGAATTTCGGGGACTCGAGTGGTGGCGGGCATGGGTTCCTGTTGAAGAACGGGACTTACACGACCATCGATGTGCCGGGAGCCGCTTATACGCTGGGCGGCGGGATTAACAATGCCGGGGTGATGACGGAGGTCTGGCTGGATTCGGGATTTAATTCGGAGTCGTCGCTGTACAAGAATAAAAAGTTCACGACGATTAATGTGCCGAAGGAGCCGGAGTCGGATGCTTCGGCGATCAACACTGCGGGCGACATTGTTTATTCATGGGAAGGTGCGACCGATACCTATGGTGGGGCGCTGCTGCATGGTGGGAAGTTCTACAAGTTTCATGTGCCGCATGGTGATCGGACCTTTGGGTACGGGATTAACGACAGCAATACGATTGTTGGGGCTTACACGACTGAGAGTGGAGAGTTGCGAGGGTTCTCGGCGACTTATCAGTAGAGCATAGTCTGGGTTGGTCGGCTGAAGCAGACTTCGATTGGTGTTCTATCGATTCGTAGCGCTGGAAGGGATGCGGGAAAGTCGTCAGGACGCGAAAGCGTACCTCAGGCGCTGAAGCGCCTACACATTTTGAAGGCTTAGCGGCCCGACTGAAGTCGGGCCCTTCCCAGAACCTGCGTGGACCAGAGTTTTTCGGCAGGCTTTGGAAGGGTTGCGCCAGCCAAAATCGTAGGTTTTCGTAGCCGTCCGGAATTCCGCTTCAGGCAATGGCTTGGTTTTGGTCGTTGGAGGCGGGGGTTAGTTCGGCGTCCCAGATTCCTTCGAAGTCGAAATAGCCCTGGATCTCGAGGCTGGGAATGGCTTCGGATAAGAGCCGCCAGCCAAGCCCTCGTAGGCTCCGCAATCGGAGTGCACCATCAGAATCACCCGCTTGGTCCATGCAGGCTCATCGAGGGGCGGATTTGTTCGGGGACAAATGCGCGATCGCCTTCGCGTAGGGGAGAAGCCAGGCACTTGGCGCCTCCGGCAACCTTGATGGGGTCGGGGTGGGCCACCCTCGGTTGGTTCAAGGTTATCTTAACTGAGAATCGAGTGCGGTGGGCGTGGTTCAACTTAGCAGAGTGCCCCACTGTTTAGCGGGCTGTAGGGATTTTGACGATCAGGCCTTTGGGGCCGACGGCGATGGCATCGCCTCCCGGTCCGACGCTAACCGCATTCAGATTCCAGTCCCAGCTTTTCAGCGGCGACTTTTGGGCGATGTCATCCTCGTAGGCGGCTTGGGAGGTGCCCACCAGCACGACGGCCGCGCTTTGCGAGTGCGGCTTGGCGAAGGCGACGGCGGAAGAATACTTTTGCGGAGAGACGGGAGACGGGGCCCAGGTGAGGCCGGCGTCGCTAGTGAAGGCGAGGTTGGGGCCGTCCTGATCGGGATGTTTGTAGTCGCCTCCAGCAATTGCCCCGTGCATTGGATCGCGGAAGGCAATGGAAAAGATTCCGGTGGAATCGGGGCCGTGAATGATGGAAGTGTTGGCCATGGTCCAGGTTTTTCCGGCGTTGGTGGAATGGAAGACGCGGGCGGCTTTGCCTCCACTGGCAAACCAGACGTTGGCGGCGCCTTGTACAGCGATGCAGGTTCCGCTGGCGGCGAATGCGCCTTCGCCTTCGACGGCTGGCGGGGCGTTGGGCAGAGGTATCCAGTTTTTGCCGCCGTCGTCGGTGGCGATCAATTCAAATTTGAGTTTGCTGTTGTCGGCGACGGGATCGCCGACAGCGATGCCGTGATTCTCGTCCCAGAAAGCCATGCAATCGAAAAAGCCTTTGGGATTCTGGTTGGTGAATTGGAGGGTCCAAGATTTGCCGGCGTTGATGGTTTTGTAGATGCGGGATTGTTCGCCGGGTCCGGCGCTCAGCAGATAGGCGAGATCGGCGGTGAAGGCTTCAACGTCGCGGAAGTCGAGGGCTCCGGCGCCGGGAACTTGGGCGGGTTGCCAGGAAATTCCGCCGTCGGTCGTGCGGAGATAGGTTCCGTGGGTGCCGCTGGCCCAAGCGATTTTGTCGGAAGGTGTGCTGACGCCGCGAAGATTTTCGGTGGTGTTGGATTTTTGTTGGGTGGGGTTCTGGGATAGAAGAGTGGTGGCGAAGAAAATCGGGATGAGGAAATAAAAACGCATGCGATGATTGTGCCAGAAGTTTTGGGTTTCGAGACTCTGAAAGAAGAGGGGACTTCATGGCTCGGGTTCTGCTGGAAATTTGTTGCGGATCGATTGATGACGCGATTGAGGCGGAAAAGGGTGGGGCAGACCGGGTGGAACTCTGTTCAGCGCTTTTTCTGGGTGGGTTGACGCCTTCGTTGGGAACGATTCAGGAGGCAAAGCGGCGGTTGAAGATTCCGGTGGTGGTGATGGTGCGTCCGCGGGCAGGAGGATTTGCGTACTCGGAAGCGGAGATGGCTTCGATGGAACGCGACGTGGAAGCGGCGGTTGAGGCGGGAGCTGACGGAATTGTGTTTGGGATTTTGCAGGCTGATGGACGGATAGACCTGGCACGCTGCCGGCGAATTCGGCAGTTGATTGGTGAGCGGCAGGCAGTGTTTCATCGGGCGTTCGATGTGACTCCGGATCCGTACGAGGCTTTGGAACAGCTGGTGGATTTGGGGATCACGCGGGTGCTTACCAGCGGGCAGAAAGACAGCGTGCCGGAAGGCGTGGAGCTGATCAGGAAATTGATTGAGCGGGCAGGGGCACGGATTGAGATTCTTCCGGGCGGAGGGATTCAGAGTTGGAATGTGAAGGAGATGATTGAGAAGACGGGCTGCCGGCAGGTGCATCTGACGGCGTGGAAGATGGTGTCTGATAGTTCTACGCAGGCGCGGCAGGGGATTACTTTTGGGGGGGCGTTGCATCCGGCAGAGGATCGTTTTCAGATGACCGATGCGGAGATGGTGCGGCGGCTGGCGGGGATGGTGAAGTAGCAGTGCTGGCAGTCCCGGGCGAAAGCGGATTCCTCGGCGCTTCGCTTCTCGGAATGACAATGTTGAGGAAAGAATCTATTTTTCGTTGAACTCGACGAAGGCTCCAGTGGTCTCGTAGTAGAGGCGAACGCTGCACTGTTTGGGGGCGATGTGGGCAAATGAAAGATGCAGCTGTTTGGGCGGGGAATCGACGGTGCCGATTTCCATGGGGGCGCGGACGAGGTCTTGTTTTTCGTCGTAGGTTTTGGGGTTGGTGACGTTGCGGCTGACGATCAGCGTCCACTCTTTTTTGTTGGGGATGACGTAGACGCTATAGGCGCCGACGGCGAGATCCTGGTGATTCAGAGTTAACGGGACTTGGGTGAACAGGGTCATGGGAGAACCGCCGGGCAGCCATACTTTGCCGTTGTGAGGCTGGTCGTTGGCACTCATGACGGAGCTGTTGTATTGCATGGTGATTTCTTTGCCGTCGGCGAAGTCGCAGCTGGCGGAGACGGTGGGATCGTTGGAGTCCGATTGTTGGGCGGCCAGAAAAGTTTGCGCGATCAAGACGAAGCAGACGGCTAGCACACGCATGAAGTGTTCCTCCGCGGACTAGACTTTTAGGGTTCGACAGCAAATGCGGGTTCATTGTACTTCGGCTGCGGAGTAAATGCAGGCGAAAATCTGGGAGTGCCCGGACGACGCATTCGGGGCTACGTGGTTTTTTGCCCTATTCGGGCTTGGTCTTCGGTTACGTTCTCTTATCTTCCGGGCGTTGCTACCGTGATAAACCAGCGGGAAGAAAGGCTGGTCCGGATCACGATATGGCAAAAGGCGAGAAGTCGTCATTTCAACTGAAGATTCTTTATGGTGAGGGCGATGCGGAAGTGCTTGCCTCACAAGTAGTTTCCATCCAAAAGGCGGGTCACCAGGTGGAGACGGCGGTGGGCCGCAAGGGGGTTGACGAGGCGATGCGGCGTGGCGGGTTTGACCTGGTTATTCTGGGTCCGACATTGACCCGGAACGATCGGCATCATCTGCCTTACGTGATCAAGAAGACGCAGGCGGCTGTGCGTGTTTTGGTCATGCACACCGATGGGGAAGGTCATCCTGCGGTGGATGCGAATACCGATACGGGGCGCAGCATGGCGGACGTCGTGGCGAAAATCGCTTCCTTGATGACGACTGGCGAGGTCGCTTCGCAAGGGCTGGCCAAAGGCGCGGCAGCCGGTAAGTAATTAAACTTCGGTTCTCAGTTCTCTGTTTTCGGTTCTCAGTCAGGCGGCCTGTGGGCCGCCCCTCGCTGATCACGGATACCAGGCTTACGCTCTGGCTGGACTCTCGCCACCCTTCGCAATTCCGGGCCGTCCCGGCTCCGGCTTCAGCACTTGCTGCACGCCGTCGTCGGATTTGGGCGGAGGCGTGAGCTTGGGCAGTTCCTTGCCTTCGATGATCATTTTGATCTCGTTGGCATCGAGCACTTCGCGCTCGAGCAGCGCCAGCGCGATTCGGACCAGCGCACCATTATCCTGCGCCAGAATTCCTTTCGCAGTGTTGTAGCCCTGGCCCACGATGCGGCGAACCTCGTCGTCGATCTTGATCGCCGTCGCTTCGCTGTAATCGCGGTGCTGGGCAATCTCGCGGCCGAGGAAGATCTGCTCTTCCTTCTTGCCGAAAGTCAGCGGACCCAGATCGCTCATGCCAAACTCGCAAACCATCTTGCGCGCCATCTCCGTAGCTCGTTCGATGTCGTTGCCAGCGCCGGTGCTCATCTGGTTGAGGAACATCTCTTCGGCGATGCGTCCGCCCATCATGATGGCGATTTCGGTCTCGAGATATTCCTTGGTGTAATTGTGTTTGTCGTCGATCGGCAGCTGCATGGTTACGCCGAGAGCCATGCCGCGCGGGATGATCGTGACTTTATGCAGGGGATCGGAATTCGGCAGCTTGGATGCGACCAAGGCGTGCCCGGCTTCGTGGTACGCCGTAACCTTCTTCTCTTCTTCCGTGAGAATCAGGGATTTGCGTTCCACGCCCATCAAGACCTTGTCCTTGGCCAATTCGAAGTCGTACATGAGCACAGCTTTGCGATTTTGCCGCGCCGCACTCAAGGCTGCTTCATTGACCATGTTGGCCAAGTCGGCTCCGGAAAAACCCGGTGTGCCGCGTGCCAGGACGGAGAGATCAACATCGTCAGCCAAAGGAATCTTGCGGGTGTGTACCCGGAGAATCTCTTCGCGTCCGCGAACATCTGGACGATGCACGACTACCCGACGGTCGAAACGGCCCGGCCGCAGCAGCGCAGGATCGAGCACGTCAGGCCGATTGGTTGCCGCCATCAAAATGACGCCTTCGTTGGATTCGAAGCCGTCCATCTCAACCAGCAACTGGTTCAAGGTCTGCTCGCGCTCGTCGTGTCCACCGCCGAGCCCAGCTCCGCGGTGACGTCCCACTGCATCGATTTCATCGATAAAAATGATGCACGGCGCGTTCTTCTTGCCTTGCTCGAACAGATCGCGCACGCGGCTGGCGCCGACGCCGACGAACATTTCAACGAAGTCCGAACCGGAAATGGAAAAGAACGGGACATTCGCTTCACCGGCAACTGCTCTCGCCAGCAGGGTCTTGCCAGTTCCAGGAGGTCCGACCAGCAACACGCCCTTCGGAATGCGTCCGCCCAGCTTCTGGAACTTCTGCGCCTCGCGTAGGAATTCGATAATCTCCTTCAGTTCTTCCTTGGCCTCTTCCACGCCAGCCACATCCTTGAACGTGACTTTCTTCTGCTGCATGGAGAGCAGGCGCGCCCGGCTCTTGCCGAATGAAAGCGCCTTGTTCCCGCCCGTCTGCATCTGCCGAATCATGAAGAACCACAGCGCTGCCAGCAGAATGAGCGGAGCCAGTTGCAACAGCCACCCTGGCCAGCTGCCGCTGTTGGCGTCGCGAACGTTGATCACCACGCCCTTATCGCGCAGCAACTTGATCATGTCGGGATAGTTCGTGGGAACGGTGGTGTGGAAGGTCGAACCGTCACTCGTTTTGCCATGAACTTCCTGCAAATTGATCGTGACTTCGCTGACTTTCCCCTGGTCCACGTCGGACATGAAGGTCGAGAAGTTGACTTCCTTCTCTTTTTGCCCCGCGCCTCCCGCCTTTACCACCTGCCAAAGGAGGAACGCGGAGAGCACAATCACCAACCAGAAAACCACGGTCTTAACTGTTGAATTCACCTAATACTCCTGAGAAGTTGCGGCCCGTTTCCAAAAGCGCAACTGGGGCTCCGCCACAGATAATTAGATGCCAGCCGCTGGGATTGGATAGAGGAAATTGCCAACCCCATCATTCTAACGCTTCTTGTGGAAAAAAGGATGGAGTTCTTGCCGTGACTTAAGTCACACCGCAGTCTCAGCTTGCCGAGGCCACGTAAGGCAGATTGCGGTGAGTCTGTTCCGGCGATCCCAGACCGTAGCCAACCAGAAAGGCTTCGTCGACCAGGAAGCCGAAGTAGTCAGGCTGCAATTGCACTCTCCGGGCGGCTTGCCGGTCTAGCAGGGTCGCCAGTTTTACCGATGCCGCGCCCCGTCCCCGCAGGTCATTCATCAGGAACTCGCTGGTCACGCCGGAATGCACGAGACCCTCGATCAGCAAAACATGCTGGCCAACGATTGCCAGCTCGTGGCTAAAAAAGATCTCCATAAAGCCTGCCGCCGTGTTCTCCGCTTCTCTACGATACCTCGGCTTGATGAACTGGCAAATCACCGGCACTTCCAGAACCCGTACCAGGTCAGCCATAAAGATAAAGCCATTCTCCAGCAATCCCAGAGCGTGGATGGTCTTGCCCTGATAGTCGTCCGAGATCTGGCGAGCCATCTCGCGCACGCGCTTCTGAATCTGTTCGGTGGGGATCACGGTGCGTAACGGCCCCGGTTTAGGATTAGCGTTCATAGTGGTCAGTCGGATGATCCTATAACGTCACTTCCCGAATCAATATCGCTTTGTCACGTCGCCCCTGCAACCGGGCTGGCACTGGAAAACCGCGGACCCAAACCACGTCCCCCCCACTCACGATCACCGGCCACAGTTTTCGTTCCGGTCCTGTGACCTGCCGTTCCTGCAGCAACTCCTTAATCTTCTTGGTGGTCTTCGTATGCGCCGGCCAGAAGCGATCTCCCGGACGCCAGTTCCTGACTTTCAATTCTGCCGCCAGCAATGTCGCGTCCAACAAATCTCCGGGATTATAACCTTCGGCAGCGTTTCCTGAAACTGATACTGCTTCAAATCGCGATTCCGTCTCCTGAACCTCAACCGATCCGGGCACCGGAAGGCGGTACTCATAGTTCTCGATCGTCCCCGCTTTCGCCTCGAATCGTAATTCGTCCTTTGTTCTTGAAACCACCCATCCATGTGGCAAAACTGTGGATTTGGGAGTTTCGGCGCCTTTTATTGTGAGCGCGAGTATTTCTTCAACATGATGGAAATCGAGCTGCAATCCTAAAGATTCGCCGGCCGCTCGCACGACTCGCCGTCGCAACGCGAGAGGCAAGTCCCTCAAAACCGAAATGCGTAGCCCCTCTCGCACCCGCGAAACTTCGTGCACCCAATATTCTTCCTCGGCGCGCGCAATTTCGGCCGTCTCGGCCAATGCGTCGCGCACCGCCGGATTCAGATAACGCTCCAGCCGCGGCAAGATTCCATGCCGCACCCGATTACGCATATGGCGCAAATCGCGATTACTCTTGTCTTCCCGCCAGGTTTGTTCCAACTCAACCAGATAATGCTCAAGCTCCCGCCGTCGGGTTTCAAGCAAAGGGCGGACGATTGCCGACTCAGACAACTGAGAACCAGGAACCGACAACCGGGGATAAATCCCTGCCAGCCCGCGGCTCCCAGCTCCGCGAACAATCTTCAGCAGCACCGTCTCCGCCTGATCGTCCAAAGTATGCCCGGTAGCAATCCGGTTCAGCGTGCCGTCGATCAGCAAGCGCCGAAAATACTGATAGCGCATTTCGCGCGCCGCAGTTTCCAGACTCCGATGTTTTTCCGCTGCATAAGCGGCGACTTCTCCGCTGTCACGGTGCAACTCAACTTTGTGCTGCCGAGCCAGCTGCGCCACGAATCGTTCATCCTCGTCGGATTCAGCCCCACGCAACTTGTGATTGAAATGAACCACTGAAAGGACAACGCCAATTTCTTTGCGCAACTCTAGTAACAGGCGGAGCAAAGCAACCGAGTCTGCGCCCCCCGAAACCGCGACGCCGACGCGATCCCCAGCTCTCAGAAGTTCATGCTTCCGAACGTAAGCAAGGACGCTCTGCGGCAACTTAAGCACGGCAACATACTACAACCAAGACTCGCGTGGGAACGGAGATGCGCTCGTCCAAGCCCCGCGAAGGCTGGAAAAGATGAAGGGGCGGAACTAGGGTCGTCGGCGCAGCACGTTGCATGGGTTCTTCGCTTCGCTCAGAATGACAGGCTTTCCCGAATATACGGGCGGCAGTTGGGGATGGCGCGAGGTTAAAGTGTGCTTGAATTCAACGGTCTCTTCAGCTGCGCCGCGAGCGCCGATTGGCATTTCTTTCGCCATGAAAATCACCTGCAAAAAAGAAAGAGCCAATGATTCTAACCAATCACCAGCTCCGTCGGTTGCTTGGATTTTTGCTATGCCGCGGCTTTCGCCGTTCGCCGCGCCTCAATTCCATCCAATGCGGACCATAAGGCCTTGGCAGCATTCTCTCCCGCCGCCAGCGCGTTTTCCGCCATCTCGGGATTCGCCTCCAACCGTTTCGCCAACTGCTGCCGCCAGACTCGGGAGTGGTAAACATCCGCCGTAGCATGCAGAGTGAAGTAGGACGCAGTGCGCTCGTCGGCGCCATACATTTCCCGGAGCCCGCGAGCCTTCTCTTTCGCAACGCGCGGCACTTGCGACTCGTATGCATAGAAAGCCGCCAGCGCTTCTTCCGGAGCGCCCTCACTCGCCGCTCGATGGAAGAACGCCGTCAGCTCGGCAATCTCAGGTACCGGAACATGCGATCGCAGATTACGTTTCGCACCCATGCCTTCAGCGAAATCCAGCCACATTTCAGAATGTGCCGTCGCCTTCTCGCTGTCCGTGCCGCTTTCATCCGCCATGTTGGCCAAAACCGCCCGGCGCAGCTCACTTTCCTCCAGCCGGACACCCAACTCTGCCAAGTAGCCAGGAAAAGCCTCAACATGATGGTAGTAATCCTGCGCATACTCTCGCAGGTCGTCACGCGTTAGCTCGCCCGCGCTCCATGCCTTGTAGAAAGGATGGCAAAGCAGGTCATATTTCGCGATCCGCGTTTCCAGTTGTTCGAAGAATTGCTCGCTCGTCATTGATTCCGCCTCCGGGACACACCAATATACGAGGCGGCGAGAGCCCGTGCAACTGACTGCGGCGGTGTCCACGTCCGTGCAGGCCAAATCGGGAATTCGTCGCAACAATATGCAGTTTCAAGCAAACGAAGAACGATTCCTGTTCGATAATGAAGGCGCATACATCCCATCATGATTGCGATTGTTCGAGTATCGCTGATCTCCATTCTGGCGGCGACAGCGCTCGCGCAAACTGGTCAGCCCGAGATCCTCCGCGCCCCTAGCGTCCCCAACGAAGTTAAATACAAAGCCGGCTACGTCAACCCGATTCCACCTCCGGCCGATTTCAAATCCGCGCTGCTTTGGGGAATCGCGATCGCCGACACTCGCGTCCCCGGCTACGAGTCCGCCGAGGTAGAAATTGCCTCGACGCAGTTAACTTGCCGCGTCGATGGCAAAGACGTGATCCTCAACGACGACCAAGCCGACGTTCGCGGAGGACTATACCGCCGCAGTCCCTGGTTCGGCACCGATCAGCACGACCCTATGCCCGTATCCGCCGACGCGACGAACCATGCGGTCGTCCTCTCAGTCGGCCAGCGCCCCGACCGTGTCTGGCACTTCTGGAGTCCATCGCATCGAGCGGCGCTGCCATCCGGAAATCTCGCAGGCTGCACCGTCAAAGTCCGCGCCAAGATTTCTCCCGGAGCCCTGCTGCAAGTGGGGATGGACTACTGGCGCAATCCAACCATCGGCTACGGCCTCGGCGGAAACAACCATGAAGCCGGAGCCAGCAACTGGTATTTCCCCTCCAACCAATGGCAAGAAGCCACATTCACCGACATAGGCGGCCCTCAATTCTAGAATCGCGTGGGGACAGCCGCCCTCATTGCCGGTTAGCATATTTGTCCTCTCACGCTGCTTCACAAATTCTACGCCGTCCAGACCACAATGCTGACCTAACGGTTTCTCTTGCCGCCACTTGCGGAGCTTCGCTCCGCCGGACAGCCGGGGCGGCTGTCCCCACGTGGGCGTGGTGCTTACAACATCTTCGCCCGCCCGTTGCTAGAATAGAAAACAGATGCCGCAATTCACCGAACACTTCGACGTAGTAGTTGTCGGTGCCGGCCACGCCGGATGCGAAGCTGCGATGGCGTCCGCCAGGATGGGCCTGAAGACTGCCCTTTACACTCTCAACGTCGACCTGATCGCGCAGATGTCCTGCAACCCCGCCATTGGGGGGATCGCAAAAGGCCATCTGGTCCGCGAAGTCGATGCCCTTGGCGGAATCATGGGCGAAATCACCGACGCGGTAGGCATTCAGTTTCGCTTGCTGAACACTTCGCGCGGGCCCGCCGTCTGGTCTCCCCGCGCCCAGTGCGACAAGCAAGCCTATCGCCTGAAGATGCGCGAGGTTCTCGAATCCCAGCCCAATCTAAAGATCAAGCAAGCAGAAGTGGCGGATCTAATCGTCGAGCCCTGTCGTCCCGAGCGAAGTGAACCGCTGCCCGACGATATCTCTGTCATCCCGAGCGGAGTCGAGGGACCTTGTGTTTCCCCCTCCGCAAAACCCACTCGCATCTGCCGCGGCATTCGCCTTCGCGACGGTCGCACCGTAGGCGCCGAAGCCATCATCATCACTACCGGCACTTTCCTCAACGGACTAATCCACTGCGGCGAGCAGCAATATCCCGCAGGACGCTCCGGCGAGCCAGCCGCCGTTCTCCTCGGCGAATCGCTAAAGCAGCTAGGCCTCCGCGGATGCCGCCTGAAAACCGGCACGCCCCCGCGCCTCGACGGCCGCACCATCGATTGGGCGCAATTTCAGCTTCAGCCCGGCGACGTCGATCCCACGCCATTCAGCTTCCGCACCAAGCGCGTCGCTCATCACGATTCGCAAGTCCCCTGCTACATCGCCTGGACGACGCCAGAAACCCAGCGCATCATCCGCGAAAATGTGCATCGTTCGCCCATGTACAGCGGCCAGATCCAATCGATTGGCCCGCGATACTGTCCGTCGATCGAGGACAAGATCGTAAAGTTCCCCGACAAGACAACGCACCAGCTCTTCCTCGAGCCCGAAGGGCTGAACACCCACGAAATCTACGTCAACGGTATGAGCACTTCGTTACCGGTCGAGGTGCAGCTCGCGATTCTGAAGTCGATCCCCGGCCTTGAGACCGCCGAAATGCTTCGTCCCGGTTATGCCATCGAGTACGATTCGATTGATCCCACCGAACTCGAGCGCACACTAGAAACCAAGCAGATCGCCGGCCTATTTCTCGCCGGTCAGATCAACGGCACCAGCGGATACGAAGAAGCCGCCTGCCAGGGCCTGATGGCCGGCATCAACGCCGCGCTGAAAGTAAAGAATGCCCCACCCTTGATCCTCGATCGCACCGAAGCCTACACCGCGATTCTCATCGACGACCTGATCTCCAAGGGCACCAACGAACCTTACCGCATGTTCACTTCGCGCGCCGAGTTCCGCCTGCACCTGCGCATCGACAACGCCGACCGCCGCCTGACACCACACGGCCGCAGAATCGGCCTGATCTCCGACCAAGCCTGGGCCGACTTCGAGGCCAAGCAGCAACGCCTCCAGGCAATGAAACAACTGCTGGAGAGAACAAAACTAACCAGCGCCATGACTCACGTGGGGACAGCCGCCCCCGGCTGTCCAGCGGAGCAAAGCTCCGCAGCCCTCTCCACGGCCATAGGCCAGACCTTTGCCCAACTCCTGAAGCGACCAGAAATCACGATCGAAGTACTGGCTCCCGCACTCCGCGATCTTGCTCCCGAATTTTTCGACCGACAAGAAATTGGTAAAAATCCGCGCGAATCCGTGGCCGCTCTTCCCTCCGAAGTTCGCAACGAACTAAAGTCCGTAGAAACCGAAATCAAGTACGAAGGCTACCTGCTCCAGCAACAGCGCGCCATCGACCGCCTGAAAAAGGCCGAGCAGCACGCCATCCCCGATTGGTTCGACTACCACTCGGTCAGCGGCCTTTCCCGCGAAATGCAGGAGACGCTATTAAAGATACGTCCCCGCACCCTGGCCCACGCCTCCCGCATTCCCGGCGTAACTCCCGCGGCAGTGTCGCTAGTCCATGTCTACATAGAAATTCAAAACAAACGCCGCCAACAAGTAGCCGCCCTATAACACGTGGGGACGGCCGCCCCCGGCTGTCCAGCCGAGCAAAGCTCGGCAGCGCTTGTTCACACATTGATGTCCGGAAACGGCCAGATATTTCTAGCCCGTTGGTCTATCTTGATAGCACGGCATATGAGCACGACGTTTTACACCCAACTCGAAAGCCCCGTAGGCCCGCTCCTGCTAGCCGCTGACGACGCCGGCCTTCGCCAAATTCTCTTCGTAAACGGAAGGCATGCCACTCAACCCGATTCGTCCTGGCAAGAGGACCGTGCCCCGCTAAGCCAAACCATCCAACAGCTCCAAGCCTATTTCGCCGGAGAGCTGGAAAACTTCGATCTCCAACTAGCCCCCGAAGGGACGAGGTTTCAGCTCGAAGTCTGGCGGCGTCTTTGCGACATCCCCTACGGCGCGACAATTTCCTACGGCGAGCTAGCCGGCCGCATCGGAAACCCTAAAGCGTCGCGCGCAGTAGGCCTAGCCAATGGCTCGAACCCAATCCCAATCGTGATCCCCTGCCATCGTGTAATCGGCAGCAACGGCAAGCTGACCGGATACGGCGGAGGACTCCCTATAAAAGAAAAACTGCTGGCTTTGGAGCGCCGTCAACTCCGCCTGCTTTGATCACCCGCAAGCCACTTAGAGTAAAATGTAATTCGTTTCAAACTCAGCGAGGATCCCTGCGGAATGCGGTTTGTCCTTTTTCTAGTAGCCCTGCTCGGCTTCATAGCATCCAGTCTCGCGCTCCGCGAACATTACCGGACGGACACTTCCCCCTGCAGCATCAACGAGCGCTGGGATTGCGGCATCGTCAACCACAGCCCTTTCGCCATGCTCGCTGGGGTTCCAGTAGCGGTCATCGGCATGGCAGGATACGTGTTTCTAGCGGCGCTTGCGCTTAAGCGCGCCTATCGTCTATTTTTCGCGGCGGCCGTGGTTGGCTTGGCGTTTTCTATTTACCTGGCACACGTCGAGGCGCATATCCTGGGAGTCTGGTGCGTGTATTGCGTGGCCTCACTGGCTGCGATTTCCTTGCTCACGTTGCTTAGCCTCGGAACCATTGTGGCTTCGCGCATGAGAAGTGCCAGTGCGGTAAGCTAACAAGATCGGTATCGATTCTTTATGAACAGAAAATTGTTTGGATTCGTTTTCTCCCTCGTTCTACTCGCTTCCCTGGCTTTCGCGCAGGATTCCGTCAACCCGGCCCTGCGTCCGCCGAAAGGCTCGCAGATCGCCATCGTAGTGTTCGAAGATTTGCAATGCCCGCAGTGCCGGCGGCTGGCTCCCATGGTCGCGCAAGCTGGAAAAACCTATAAGATTCCCGTGGTTCGCCACGATTTCCCGCTGCCCATGCACAACTGGTCCTACGAGGCTGCGATCATCGCGCATTATTTCGACAGCCGATCCCGGCAACTCGGATTAGACTTCCGCGATTACATCTTCGAGCACCAGCCCGAAATCTTTCCTACCAATCTGCGCCAGTTCGCGGAGAAATTTGCTGCCGATCATAAAGTGGATTTGCCTTTCGTGGTCGATCCGCAGGGCAAGTTCGCGGCTGAAATCAACGCCGACCGCGAGTTGGGAAAATCGCTCCAGCTGCAGCACACACCGACGATTTACGTGGTCAGCAGTAAACCCAAAGGACATCCTTTTGTAGAGGTAAAGGAACCAAGCAGCGAGCTTTTTCAAACAATCGACGCCATGAAGGCGGAGTAGGTCATTCCATGCCACTAAGCTTTGCCAAAGACATTCGCCCCTTGTTTCGCGACACGCCCGACATCGACACGATGAAGGATTTCGGCCTCGACCTCTCGTCCTACGCCGATGTAAAAGCCCAAGCGAAAGAGATTCATGCACGTTTGTTGGACGAAAGCATGCCCTGCGACGAACCGTGGCCAAAGGACCAGATTGCCCGGTTCAAGCAATGGATGGAAGAAGGCATGGCGCCGTAACCGACTCATCCGCGCTCATACGCGTGCTTCTTCTCTAACTCTTCCAGCGCCGCCCGCATGTCAGCGTCGAATTTCGCCGCCTGTTCCATCAGTGATGAACTCGCGGTGGCCCGCTCTCCATCAAGCTTGATCAGCCCTTGACTCTCCAACGTCCTTGCGACGTCTAGCAAATGCGCCACAGAGGTTTCAACGTACAAAGCCTCCGTAGGATCCCCCACCCAAACCGTCCCACCCGCCAACTTGGTCTGCCAGTAAACCTTCCGCGACAGCAACAGCGCAATGTCGTCGTCACTGGCTTTACCGAACATCCATTTACTGTGCTTGAAATCATAATGGCGGCTGGAAAACTGCACGGGCACAAGCTTGCCTGACTTCACGAACTCCAGCTGGCGACGGTCTACTTCTTTGCGCAATGCGTTGATTACCGGCCCTTCTACGTCTTTTGCCTCGAGCGATGGCAGCACCTCGCGCACAGTAGCCGAGAGGTTCACCGCCACCGGCGCGTGCAATCCAGCCGAGCCTTCCAGCCGAATGTCCGCATGCAGAAAGAAGAAATCCGCCCCTGAAGTAGACTTCCGAAAAGGCCACTCCAATTGAAACGAAAGCGGCAACCCACTCAAAGTCACGTATACCATCTGATTGCTCATCGCGACATTCTATCGTGAGCTTGAGTTCGTGGGGACCTCATGTGTCGTAACGGGTCTCACGGGCACCGCTATTGCTCAAAGTTGAGCCAGAAATCTACATCCTCATCCCACTATTACTATCTTGATTCTTATCCAACGAGATGCTTCATCAATAGAAAGGCGGACCGAGGACCGCCCCAATTTATTTCGGTCCGTCCTTACCCGTTCACCAGGTTCATCATGTGCGCCGGATAGCGGGCTCCGGCAGTCGCGTCTCGCGGAAAAATATCGTCGATCCGCCGCAGATCTTCCGGGGTTAACTTTACGTTCAGGGCTCCGACATTTTCATCGAGATACTTCCGCCGCTTAGTGCCGGGGATCGGCACGATGTTCTCTCCTTGCGCGAGAACCCACGCCAGCGCCAACTGCGACGGAGTGCAGCTTTTTTCTTTCGACATTTCCTGCACCCGCTGTACTAAGTCAAGATTCCTCTCGAAGTTCTCACCCTGGAACCGCGGCGAATTGCGGCGGTAGTCGTCGGCCGCGAGATCCTCGAACTTCTTGAACTGGCCAGTCAGGAATCCGCGGCCCAGTGGGCTGTAGGCGACGAAGCCGATTCCCAGTTCACGGCAAGTGGACAGAATCTCGTCTTCGGGGTCGCGCGTCCACAGCGAATATTCCGTCTGCAACGCGGCAATGGGATGCACTTTCACTGCGCGGCGCAGGGTCTTGGGACTTGCCTCCGACAGACCCAGATAGCGCACTTTGCCCTCTTTGACAAGTTGCGCCATCGCACCTACCGTTTCTTCGATCGGGGTATCAGGATCGACGCGGTGCTGGTAGTAGAGGTCGATCGTGTCGACGCCCAATCGCTGCAAACTGCCTTCGCAAGACCGAAGAACATACTCCGGCTTGCCGCTGACACCACGGACGTTGGGATTCTTGGGATCACGAACAATGCCAAACTTCGTGGATAAGACGACCCGGTCGCGGCGTCCACGAATGGCATTGCCGACTAACTCTTCGTTGAGAAGCGGTCCGTAGACGTCGGCGGTGTCGAGAAAAGTGATGCCGAGATCCAGTGCGCGATGGATTGTTGCGACCGACTCCTTGTCATCGCGTCCGCTGTAGAACTCGGACATGCCCATACAGCCCAGGCCCATAGCGGAAACCGTGAGGCCGGTGCGTCCTAGTTGGCGAGTATTCATGATGCCTCCAGCAAGAAAATTAGAAGCGCGAGGGGAACAATTCTTATCTGATAGTGCATAGATGCGCTTACCCGCAGCGAGGGATCCCTATCGCAGCAGTAATTTCAGGTAGGGATGCTTCGGCTTCGAAACAGATTTGCCTTCGCGAACCTGTTTCTACGCTCAGCATTACATAACTGTTAGGAAAGTAGCTACATGAGTCAAGTTCCGAAGTGGTTTGAGCGGAAGTTCGAATTCTCGTTTCCGGTAGAGCTATACCCGAATTTGTGCATCCGCCTGCGTGGCACGCCCGCGCGACTGGAGGAGATTCTCCGCGCTTATCCCCATGAGCGGTTGGTGCATAGAGCCGAAGAAAAATGGTCGGCGCAGGAGCATGCTGGACATTTGGCGGACCTCGAACCGTTGTGGATGGCGCGGGTTGAGGACTACATAGCAGGCACAGCTGAACTAACAGCCGCAGACCTCAGCAATCGGAAGACTCACGAAGGGGCGCACAACGCGCGCGACATCGAGGAGATTCTGTCGGAATTTCGCAAGGCGCGATTGCAACTTGTGAATCGAGTTGGAGGGCTGGACGCTGCGCCATTTTCCCGCTCAATCCCGCACCCACGGCTCAAGAAACCGTTCCGGTTGGTTGATCATTTATATTTTGTCGCCGAGCACGACGATCACCATCTGGCGCGAATTTGGGAGCTGCAGCAAACGCGCTAGAGCGTTAGGGCATTATCGAGATGAGCGGTTTGGTGGGCGGCAAAACTTCTGCGATTTCTACAGCAGGAACTCCGACCGCATTGAAGGCTCGTGTGAGTTTGTTCGCGTCGTCAGATGCGACCGAGATCAGCAATCCTCCAGCAGTCTGCGGATCGAACAAAATTGTCTTCATTTCCTCGCTGATTCCGCCTTCGTATCCCACTACGCACTCGGCGAATTCGCGATTGGCTTTCAGGCCTCCGGGGATGTGGCCGGCTCGGATGCATTCCAGAGCCCCCTTGAGCAAGGGAACGCTTTTCGCGTGGAAGCGAAGCGAAACCTTGGAGGCGAGCGCGATCTCGCGGGCGTGTCCGATCAGACCGAAGCCGGTGACGTCGGTCATGGCGTGAACGGCGAAAGGGCCGGTGGTCGGCGGTCGTCGGTCGTCGGCTGCGCTTCGCTCAGCCTGCCTCGGTCCCGCACCTCCCGAAATCACTTCAGCGGCTTTCTTATTAAGGGTGGTCATCGAAGCGATCGCTGCGTCTATCCAAGATTGCTGGGCTGCTTTTTTCTTGATCGCGGTTGAGATTACCCCGGTCCCCAGAGCTTTTGTGAAAAGCAGACGATCACCGGGCTTCGCATCTCCATTAGTGAACACTCTGGCAGGATCGATTAGACCTGTTACAGAGTATCCAAACTTCATTTCCTCGTCGCGAACACTGTGCCCGCCAATCACAGAGCAACTGGCTTCGATCATCTTGGAAAGTCCGCCGGCGAGAGTGCGTTCAAGGATTGCCAAATCCGCTTTTTCTGGAAAACAGACCAGAGCAAGGGAAGTAAGAGGATGGCCGCCCATCGCATATACATCACTCAATGCGTTGGTGGCGGCGATCTGGCCGAAGGTATATGGATCGTCGACCATTGGCGTGAAGAAGTCCACAGTCTGCACCAATGCGGTTCCGGGCCCAATCAGATACACTCCGGCGTCGTCGGCTTGGTCGAAGCCAACCAGAACATTCGGATCATGCTGCCGGGCTAATTTCCCAAGCACCGCGTCCAGCGCCGCCGGACTTAGCTTGGACGCTCAACCCGCAGCTTTGACCGTCTCCGTTAAACGAATGGGCTTCGCTTCAGCCATGAGGGCATTCTAAAGGAAAGAAGACAGCCACGGATTCTCACGGATTGCTCGGATGACAAACTAAATGATGGCGCATCCGTGAGAATCGTTGGAGATCCGTGGCGTACTGAATTTACTTCACCGACACATCGGTCACTTTTAAATCAGGATAGGCGCGATCCCAGTCGTTGCTAATGTGATCGAAGGTCAGGCGGAACGGCGCACTCTGACCGGGGCCCAGCGGCGACAGGTGCAGGTCGACGGTGTCAGGATACGGTCCGGCGGTCTTCAGAATGTAGAGCGTGACGTCGTCCGCCTGGGCGACCTCGCCAAGAGAATTCTTGAACGCCACATGCACAACCGCTCCGGCAACTGTCTTATCACCCGCGTTGGTCGCAGTTCCGTCGATATAAGTAGTGCGCGCGCCGACGAAATTCTCGGCAACGCTCATTTTCAGATCGGAAAGCTGCAGCTGCGTAGCGTAAGGGTTCGGAGGCGCCGTGCGTTTAGGAGTGCTGCGCGAGAGCAAGGCGATGACACCAACTACCACGAGGACGAATGCAACTCCCATCACAATGGGAACCAGATGAGATTCGCGCTGCTCCGCCAGGGGAGATGGTTCGGTAAGACCGCCCATGGGGAGATTGTACTATCGCGCTACTCGCCGCCCACGGTCAGGCCATCGATTCGAATCGTCGGACAGGCCACAGCGCCGCGGAATTCGAGATCATTTGCAATCTCGGAGATATTGAAAAACATCTCCTTCAGATTGCCGGCCACCGTGATTTCTTCGACGGGATAGGCGAGTTCTCCCCCCGAGATCCAGAGCCCGGAAGCGCCGCGAGAATAATCGCCTGTCACCAGGTTCGCTCCGTGTCCGAGGAACTCGGTCACGTAAAGGCCGTCTTGGATCTCCGCAATAATCTGCTTGGGTGTCTTCGCGCCGGGCTGCAGGAAGTAGTTTCCCGGGCCGATTCCGGGCGTTCCCGCCAATCCGCGAGAAGCGTTGCCTGTAGTTTGCAGGCCGAGCTTCTTCGCCGTGTAGGTGTTCAGCAGATACGATTTGAGCACTCCGCTTTCAATCACGACGGTGCGCCGCGAAGGAACTCCCTCGCCATCAAAGGGACTGCTGCCGAATCCGCCGGGAATCGTGCCGTCGTCGATCACATTGACGCCATCGCCCGCGATCTTCTCTCCCAGTTTGCCTGCGAGGAATGAAGCCCCGCGATAAACGGAATCTCCATTCACTCCTTCGAAAATATGTTCGAGGATCGAGCTGGATACCATGGGGTCGAGAACAACCGGGACTTTCGCGGTTTTCGATTTTCGCGCGCCCAACCGGCGCAACGCGCGCTGGGCGGCTGTCTTTCCTACGTGCTCAGGAGATTCAAGCCGACCCAAACTACGAGCCACAGAAAACCAGTAGTCGCGCTGTTTGGCGCCGTCATCCGATTGCGCAATTGGCACGGCCGCGAGCGAACAATACGAGCG
>Ga0206933_1067_pt1 | contig 23412 bp, 16 predicted proteins | sample Alteio_BWOrgHeat_15_FD_152937 | JGI IMG/M metagenome (GOLD analysis project Ga0206933, IMG submission 152937) | Enriched cells from forest soil in Barre Woods Harvard Forest LTER site, Petersham, Massachusetts, United States -... | ecosystem: Environmental > Terrestrial > Soil > Temperate forest >... | reverse complement strand
CTCGCTCTGCAAACCGGTGAGGATGAGATCGAAATTTTCATCCTTGATGGCTGCGGCGAGCGAGCGTGCGGAAGAAAGCGGATCGAGTTTGAAAAATTGATCGTCGGCGATGTGGATACCGCGGTCCGCTCCTTTTGCCAGAGCTTCCTTGATTGTTTGCTTCGCGCGCTCCGGCCCCATCGAGATGGCGACCACCTCGCCGCCATGTTTTTCTTTCAGGCGCAGAGATTCTTCCAGCGCATAGCTGTCCGGTTCATTGGTTTCAAAGCCGATATCCGATTCGCGGATCCATGAGGCGCCCTCGACGATTGCAAGAGGAGCGTCCTTTGCAGGTACTTGTTTAACGCAGACACCGATTTTCAAAAATGTGCCTCCTGCTGGTTGCGCGAAAAACCCAAAAACTGCTATTTCCCATCCCAGCGTTTGAAAAGGAGGGATGCGTTTGTTCCGCCGAAGCCGAAAGAGTTCGAGAGCGCATAATGCACTTCCGCCTTGCGCGCATGATTCGGAACGTAATCGAGGTCGCAGGCAGGGTCGGGATTTTCGTAATTGATCGTAGGCGGAAGAATTTGATCGCGCAACGCGAGGACGCTGATACCCGCCTCAAGACCACCCGCACCACCCAAGAGATGGCCAGTCATCGATTTCGTGGAGCTGATGGGGACCTTCTTTGCACGCTCGCCGAAAACGCGTTTCAGAGCGGCGGTCTCAATGGCGTCGCCGATAGGCGTAGAAGTGCCGTGTGCATTGACGTAGCTCACATCGTTGGGCGTGATCTTGGCGTCCTTTATCGCTGCGTGGGCGACGCGGAAGCCACCGTCACCACCTTCAGCGGGCTGCGTGATGTGAAATGCGTCACCCGACATGCCGTAACCGACGATTTCCGCAATAATTTTCGCGCCGCGCCGCTGCGCCACTTCGAGCGCTTCTAGAATCAAAACGCCTGCGCCTTCGCCCACCACGAAACCATCGCGCTCGGCGTCAAAGGGGCGGCTGGCGCGTTCAGGCTCGTCGTTTCGAGTAGAGAGCGCGCGCATAGCAGCGAATCCACCGACTCCCATGGGAGTAATCGAAGCTTCCGTGCCGCCGGCAATCATTACGTCCGCATCGGACCGCTGAATAATCTTGAACGCGTCGCCAATGGCGTGAGCAGAAGCCGAACATGCAGTCGCCGTCGCAGAGTTTGGTCCCTTGGCTCCGTAGCGAATCGAAACATGTCCGGAAGCGAGATTCACGATCGATGCTGGAATAAAAAAAGGTGAAATTTTCCCCGGGCCGCCCTGCAAATACTTGGAATGCTCGCGCTCGATGACGTCGAATCCACCGATGCCCGAACCGATATACACGCCTGTTACGTCCGCCATTTCCGGCGTGATTTCCAGCGCAGACATCCGCATGGCAAAATCCGCAGCTGCGAGAGCAAACTGGATGAACCGGCCTGTCTTTTTGAGCTCTTTTTTCTCGATCCAATTGAGTGGATCGAAATTGCGGACTTCGCCGGCGATACGGCAGTCGAATGCCGCAGGATCAAAATGTGTGATGGGGCCGATTCCGCTCTTACTTGCCAGCAGATTGCGCCACACCTCTTCGGTGCCTATACCGCATCCGCAGACCAGCCCAATGCCAGTAACGACAACTCGACGGTTCAAAGGGAAACTTCTCCTGTACGGAATAGGACGATTTGCGGACTATTTACCCTTGGCATGCTTGTCGATGTAGTCGACGGCATCTTTCACGGTGGCAATCTTTTCGGCGTCTTCATCCGGAATCTCGATGCCGAAATTCTCCTCGAAGGCCATTACGAGTTCGACGGTGTCCAGCGAGTCGGCACCTAGGTCGTCCACAAACGAAGCGGTCGGAGTGACTTCGCCCTCATCCACACCAAGCTGCTCGACAATAATCTGCTTCACGCGTTCTTCGACGCTGGCCATTCTGATTATTCCTCCGGTATAGGCGATTTCGGCCCCCAGCCGCACAGCACGTGGGGAGCACCCTAGATAACCTGCCCATTCTATGCGCGGCAGAATGCGGGGTCAACTTTTTGGCGATATAGAATTAGAAAAAAGCACAGTACCCCCTTGCTATGATTAAATGCTCACTTGCGTTGCTAATGGGTGAAAATATATCGTCGATTTTAGAAGCTGCAATGTCTAGCCGGAGAAGAAACATGCTGCGTGACCGAACTTTGAATGTTGCATTGCTACTTTTGGTGATCATGGTAGTGCTCCCTGGTGGGGAACTCCAGTCACAGCAAAAGATGGATGGCTTCACTTTGGACCGCGCCCGCGAGATCTTGCACGATGCTTATGACGGGGTCAAAAAGCATTATTACGACCCGAAATATCACGGCCTCGACATCAACGCTCGCTTTCACGAATATGACGAAAAGATAAAGAACGCGCCGAATTTGAGCGCTGCGTTTGGTCTGGTTGCGGGTTTTCTGGATGGCCTGAATGACTCGCACACCTTCTTCGAGCCGCCTGCACGCCCTTATCGAGTGGACTATGGTTTCCGAATCCCAATTTTTGGAGACAATTGTTTTATTACTCAAGTGCGTCCTGGAACCGACGCGGAGAACAAGCTGCATAAAGGTGATCGGATTATTACCTATAATTCTTACAACGTAAATCGCGCGGATCTTTGGAAAATGAATTACTACTTCAACGGTCTGGCGCAGCAAAAAGCTTCCCTCCTGGATGTGTTCAGTCCGGAAGGGCAAGAGGAAAAACTAACCGTCGATGCAAAAGTACGCGAACTTAAGAGAGTCTTGGACTTTACGGGCAGCGATGGAGGCACGGATATTTGGGATACTGTGCGAGAGGGAGAAAATTATGATCACCTGGTACGACAGCGTTATTACGAATTTGAGAATGTTGGTGTGATGGTTTGGAAGATGCCGGATTTTCTCATCGACGAAGAAGGCGTGGATCATCTTATGGGCCTTGCCCGCAAACATAAAGCTCTCGTCCTTGATCTTCGTGGCAACCCGGGAGGCTACATAATCAGGCTTGAGCGCATGTTAGGGAGTGTATTCGATCATGATATCAAGGTCGCTGATCGTGTTGGACGCAAGGAATTGAAACCCGAGATGGCGAAAACGCGAGGCTCGAACGTTTTTTCCGGCAAATTAATCGTTTTGGTCGACAGTGATTCTGCTTCGGCGGCTGAACTATTCGCGCGAGTCATCCAACTCGAGAAGCGCGGGACGATTGTCGGAGATCGGAGTTCCGGAAGTGTGATGGAGGCATTGAGGTACGGTTACGCTCAAGGGACTGACACGAAGATTTTTTACAGTTTCTCGATTACCGAAGCCGATCTCATCATGAAAGACGGAAAAAGCCTTGAGCATGCCGGTGTAACGCCTGATGAGACAATAATTCCAACTGCAAAGGATCTCGAAATGGGAAAAGACCCGGCCCTGGCACGTGCAATGGAGCTGGCAGGAATGAACATCGAACCCGCGGCTGCGGGAAAGCTTTTCCCGTTTGAATGGCTTCCTAATTAAATAAAAAAAGGCCTCCTGAGATGAATCTCAGGAGGCCTTTGAATTTCCAGAGAAGCTACTGTTGCGGTTTCGGATTCGCCGGCCGGGGAGTAGACGCCGGTTTCGATGATGTCGCCGCACTCTTCACCGGATAGCTTTGATCGTAGAGGCGAATGATGTCTTGAGTGACGTCAATCGTGGGCGCAGCATAGAGAACCGTGTTCTGCCCGGATGTATCCAGAACCACGCTGTACCCATTTTCTTTTGAATACTTATCGAGAACATCGACCATCTTACGGCCGATGCGATCAACTACCTCGCGCTGGGCTTCATTGCCATCATCTTGGAAATCCTGCTGTTTGCGCTGATAAGTACGAGTGAACTGATCACCTTCGCGCGCGAGCCGGGCTTTCTCATCGTCGCTGAGGGTATTTGACGCTGTACGCAGCCGGGTCTGCAATTCTTCGATTTGCTTGCGCAAATTGTCGAGTTCCGTCTGACGAGGCGCAAATTGAGATTGCATTTCGGCTAATGCCTGTTTTCCCTCGGCTGTACTGCCGATTGCCACCTGTACATTGATGGTGCCAACTTTGGATGGCGCAGCGGCCGATTGCGCCCAAACACCGGGCACCGATAAAAGCGCCCCAACAGCCAAAACTACAAATCGAATCCTCATTCTCACTCCTTTTCGGATATTTCACTTGGCACAAAACCAAGATTATAGCTGTCGCAAGAGAAACAGGTCAATCGGTTTCAATCTGCGCTAGGTTCGGATGCGGCATGGCCCGGATCGGTTGGCCTGCATTCTACGAACACGCTCGCCCCTGGAGCTAGTGGGACAAAGGCACCAGCAGAATGCGATTGTTGCTCTGGTCTACTAACACACCTAGATTCAATTTTAGATCGATGGCAATCGAGTTCGGGCCCACGACCACGGATGAAGGAGTAAGCAACCCACCCACACCGAGCACATCGCGCACGCGCGGCCCCGCGCAGTTCACCGGTCCATTCGGATTCGGCGGGCACACATAGCTGACAATCGAAAGAGTATTGCTCGCCGCATTCGCGGTTACCAGCGTGCTCGTCTGGTAATTATAATCAAGAGACGTTGGATCGATGCCCACGTGTATGGGTGTAGAAATGAAAGTGTTTGGATCCACAATCTCGATGTTATTCACGACACTATCGGCCATCAGAAAATCCTGATTTACCGGATCGAATACGACTCCCGTGGGAAGTTGGAAGCCGGAGACGCTCTTCACGATGGAATCAAATGAGAGATCCACGAGATCCAAACTGCTGGATTGCGACGCGGTGGCCACAGCTGCATAGTCCAGCGTCGGGTCCACCGCAACAGCGACGGGATCTTGATCCACAGGGGTGTTTAGGCCGGTGGATCCGGCCGTGCCAGTGGCCGGCAGCGCAATCAGGCTGATCGTCGATGGAACGGAAGGCGATGCCGTGTTGGGATTGGTGACCACTGCGACACCAGTGTCTCCATTGATTCCCACGCCCGTTGGTTGCAAGCATTCGGCTTCACAAAGCGCCAAAGTTGTCGATGCGCTAAATCCGTTTATGCCGCCCCGCTCATCCACAATTGTTACGTTGTTGCTGCCATTGTTTGCTACCACAGCCAAGCCCAAGCGGGACAGTACGGCAACACCTTCTGGATTTGAACCCACGGAAACCGGCGAAACCGAGATCGGCGAGGCAGTCAACAGGTTCAAAATTGACACGGTGTCGTCGCCGAAATTCGTCACGACCGCTTGGTCAATATCCTGATCGACTGCAACTCCCACCGGAGTGTTGCCCACGGGAACAGCCTGAACTACCACAAGTTCGGTTGCATTCGACCATTGGCCCTGATTTTGGACATACACAATATAGCGGCGCGCGCTCGTGAGCATATTCGCCGGCACGGTGGCTACAATCTGCCGGTCGCTTAGAACGGTTACGTCTCCGGATGGAAGAGCGGTACCGTCAAGAAACACTTGCGGCGTACCCGTGGAGAATCCCACGCCCGTAATGGTCAGAGTCGCTTGGCTTGGCGGAGAAGTTACGAACGTAACCGCCGGACTCGATTCCAAAATCTGCAAAGGCCGGAACTGCCCCGGTCCCGCAGGTCCGAGCGAAAGAACGGAGACAGTGCCCGATTGGTTGACGATGTATGCGAGGTTCGTTACCGCGTCGACCGCTACGGCCTCAGGTGTGCTAAGACCCGTAACGGTCTGCACCAAATTGCTGTTTTGCATATCTACCACAATGGCTGTATTAGCACCTGTGGAACCCATCGTCTGATTGTTGATGGCGATCCCAATGTTCGATAGCGGATTCACAGCTGCAGCGCTAAAGCCAAACTCGTTAATGGGAATTCCACCCAGCACAGAAGTGACGTTCGTAATGCTGTTGTTCAACAAGCTGTACATACCTAAGGTTCCCGCTTGTGGGTCGGCAAGAAGGACCTCGTGCGTTACCGTGTTGACACCAATGCCTCGCACTGTAGCAGAAATTGCAACACTCCCAATTACACTGGGCAGCCGCCCTATAGGACCCAATAAGGACATATCTCCTGGAGTGGGATCAAGGCCGAGGTCCACGATATTAATCGTGCCCACGCCTCCCGGTGTGACGATGGCCCAGTTCAAAAGAGGATCGATCGCAACCGCTGGGTTTGAGCCGACGCCGTAAGAGGTAAAATTTCCTCCAATTGTTTGTACGAGTGTGGGGGTTCCGCTCGAAACATCCAGCACTACAGCCATGTCCGTGGACTGCAATGCCACCAATGCGCGATGCGTGAATGAGTTTATGCCAATCGAAAAAGGCAGAGGTTGCGGCGCCGGTGGGACAGCAGTATTTGGAAGCACGATGGTAGTCGGTACAAACGTCGTCAAATCAATGGAAGTGACGCTGTTATCGGCATTGTTCACCACGACGGCCAGGTGATGGAGCGGCAGGGCTAATTGATCGTCAATCGCCACGCCCGTAGGATCGTTGCCCACGGGAACTACGGACACAACCGTCATCGATTGCAGATTGATGATGCTCGCGGTGCCGTCTCCAGCGTTCGTTACAACCGCGAGATTCAATGCTGGATCAATCGCGATAGCCGATGGATTCGATCCTACAGTGATAGAGGAACTGGGCGCGGACGGAAAGGAAGTAGGCTCGACCGCCAGATTCACCGCGGAAACTGAAGGATTGGGTGGCACAACATCCGTGTTCTGGACAACGATCGGGTAAAGACCGGGAAGGCCGAGACTCGCACCAGGAATCGTTGTATTCATTACACGCGTTGTATTCCCGGCGTTCACTGGCACCAGTTGATTATTGAAAGACACCGTCGTGCAAGGCGAGAAATAACCGCCAGTCAGAGTTACCCCAACATTCGCAGCATTCACCACAGTGCTATCCGGCGACGATGCGACCAACACCGGCCGCGAGGGAGTAATGTTCAAATTCGCAGTTTGCGAGACACCGATTGCATTTTGCCATTCGACTTGAATCGGAATGTTCGGCACCACCAGTTGTGGCGAGCACGGGTCTGGTGATACCAGAAGGGCTGCTGGAATCGTCGCCCGTAGCAGAGAAGAGCTAATAAACACGGTGGGAACCGGAACACCATTTGCGAGCACGATACTATTCGAAAAGAAATCGGATCCATTTAGATAAACATCTTGTTGCACGGAACCCTCAGCGGCTGAAGAGGGTGCGATAGAAGTGAGCGCCGGACCTGTGATTCCAACCAGGCTAACCACACTCACGGCAGCGGTTGCCGATTTGGAAGCGTCCGCTGCAGATGTCGCGGTGACCGTCACTGCTCCTGGCGCTGTCGTGGGTGCGATATACGTACCTTGGGCTAGGCCATTGCAAAGCGGCGTAGCCGAATTCGGGCAAACAAAACCAATGGTCGAATTGCCGCCGACAACCGTAGTTGCCCCAGAAGTGACACTCCAAGTAAGACCTTGATTGGAAGTACCCGTAACAGTGGGCGTGAAGGTGAAATTCTGGGTGGAGCTAATCGAAGCAAGGCTTTGGCTTGTTCCAATCGTAGCGCTTGTTGGATTCAGAGACACTCGCACGCCGGAATCTACCGTAACCGTAGCCACGCCGTAGATGGTTGTATTAACAGTACTTTGCGCGGCAACAACGAAAGTGGCAGGCGATGGGACAGCCGAAGGCGCTGTATATAAACCCGTGGAGGTGATGGTGCCAAACCCGGTTAACTGCCCGCAATTAATGGGCGGAGGAACTACCGTCGTTGAAGTTGTGGTAGTCGCAGCAGGGAGGCAGATCAACCAATTTACCGTAGACGTCGAAGTACCAGTGACGGTGTCGGTGAATTGCTGTGTTTGATTCAGCAGCACAGTGGCCGTAACTGGCGAGACTGTGACCCCCACAGGTGTAGAGTTACCTCCGCAACCTGCCACCAAGATGGCACAAAATAATGCAGCACCTAATTTCCAAACTCTCATCGTATTCTTCCCCGCCGTTTCCACTCGATTTTTCCCGTGCGCCCAGACTGCATTCATCCGTGCTGCAAGATTTAGGACATTAAAATGTTTTGCCCACTGTGAAACGGAATGTCTGCCTCGGCTCAACCAAGCCTGCAGGAATATGCTGTAACTGCTGATTCAAAATTGTATTCAACTCCGGAGCGATCTGATCCTTATAGACGCCGGGAGGCAAGCCATTTTGAACGTCTGGCGCCAGATAATAAGCGCCGGGAGGCCCAGTGATTGTCCCATTCAGCCGCAAATAATTGTAGGCGTAATAAAACCGGAATGGAGCGTTTACGACCGGCAGTACGACTTGAAGTTCGATTCCCGCAGAAGTTCGGGGATGAAAATTCGTACCCGGTATAATCGGAAGATTGTTGGTCACGCGAGTGTTAAGAAAATCCGGGTTCGGATATTGTTCTTGGAACTGGGCAACCGCCCCTGGATTTAAGGACAATTGCGATTTTCGAAGGATGCCATTGAGTCCGAAATCATTGAAGAAAACTAATGTCACGGGCCCCGCAATCGGTATCCGATAGTCGAGGTTGAAGACGTTTTGGTAGTCGCCACCAGGCCGTGTAGGGATGAACTCCAAAAGCGAGACGGGAAGCGCCTGTGGCGTAGGCGTTCCTGTTGGGCCTATATGTCTCGGGTCGAAGTAAATGACGCTTGTGGTGGTGGAAAAAGGGATCGAGACAAAGGGCGAGATCGTATAGAAATTAAAGCCGCGTACATCATTTTCTCCGCCCAAATAGAAACGGCTGAAGGGGGGAATGTTCTTTCCATCATAGCCTGTGATCATCGCCGTTTGAAATCTCATGCCGACTACATTGCCGCGTTTGCTCACCCGATGGAAATACTGAGTCAGGAAGGTACTGCTTACTGTATTGACGTTCCCCAGTAATGGTCCACCCTCAAAATTGAGCACGAAAGAAAAACTTTTGCCGCCCGTTGGATTTTGCGGGTTGTTTACCGTGCTATAGGAAAGTGTCGGCGTGATCTTGCTCGAGTGAATTCCCTTCAAAGCAGACGGCCCGGCCAAACTTGTGAATTGAATGCTGTCAAAAAGAAGCGTTGCCGACTGGCTGAACGTGGTTATATCTGTAGTGGAATAACCATATGTGATTCCCGCGCGCGCAAAGGAAAATCTTCGTAGCGGAGCGCTCAAAAACATCGTGAAGCCTTTTGTGTCGGTATCGTAATTTTGCTGTAAAGCCGGGTTGAGAGCTACCTGCTGGCCCAGCAAAAGCCCATATTGCTTTTCTTGGTTGTAATCGTACTTGCTTGCGAAGATCGTGAACCCGGAACTAATGGGTCGGTCAAAAAGAAATGGCTCGGTAAAGCCAAAGGTATATCCGCGCTGGTAGCTTCCTAGCTGCGCCGATAATGTGAGCGTTTCTCCAAGGCCGAGGAAATTGTTCGTCTGATAGGAAGCGCTCACGAAAGTTCCGGCAAGTCCGCTGACTCCGCCGGAGAAGCTGATGGATTGCTTCCCTTTTTCTTTTAGCTTTAATCGAATGTCTACCGTACCGGCCTTGTTGTTCCGTTTTAGTTCCGCATTCTCCGGCTTAATGGTGTCAAAGTAATTTAGTTGATTCAGCCGCAGCAGGCTCAATTCCCACAAGCGGTTGTTGTAGACTTGGCCTTCATCCAAAAGGATTTCGCGGCGAATTACTTTGTCGCGAGTCGTTGTGTTCCCGGCAAATTCTATGCGCCGGACAAAATACTGCTTGTCCTGCGTGAACTCCATCGTCAGATTGATCGCCTTCTTGGATTCGTCGATTTCAGTGAGCGGCTCGGAAACGAAATCGATATAGCCGAATTCTCCATACAGTTTTTTATAGTTATCGAGCGCCTTGCGAATCTTTTCAGACGAAAAAATGTCGCCTTGTTTCAGAGGAAATACGCGCGAAAGCACTTCGGACTTGAAGACGAGCCCAACGTCCGGGTCACTGCTTCTGAATTTCACTGTGCCCATGCGATATTGATCGCCTTCTTCGATGGGAATCGTGATATCGATGCGCTTGCCGTGCCTGGCTCCAACCACCGGCCACGGCCCTGGGATTCCGCTGCGGTCCTCATTTCGTGTATTCAAAACTGGATCACCGATCGTGACTTTGAAATAGCCATTGTCCTGATACAAACCGCGAATCCCTACCCCGATATCTTCGTCGAGCTTGTCGCGATCGTACGTCTTATCCAATACAGGAATCTCCGTAATTCCCAGTGGAATCGCGTAGGGACGGTCATGCCGCATGGAGCGCAGAATCCTGCGATCGGAAAACACTTTGTTGCCCGTGAACGCGACCTTCCCGACCTTCACCTTCGGCCCTTCATCAATATTGAAGACGAGCTTCACGGCATTGGTTGCAGCGATTCGCTCATACGTTGGTTTGACGGTGGCGAATTGGCGTCCATGCTCCGCCAGCAGCCCCTTTATTACCACCTCTGCGCGTTTGATCTTCGTTGGATCGAATTGGCTTTCGACGGAAAGGGGGACTTTTTTATCCTTAAACGCGTCCAGAATGTCCGATTCCGTGATCGATTTATTTCCCTTGTATTCGATACGGCGGATGATAGGCCGTTCCTTCACGTAAAACACCACGATCTTTGCATCCGGCTTATCGGGGCTGTCTTCCACTTCAAGACGAACATCTTCGAAGAACTGCGTGTTCCAAAGCGCCTGAAAATCGCGCCGGACAGCTTCTTCGTTGTAAGGATCGCCGGCCCTCGAAAAGATTCGTGCTTGGAGTGTTTCCCGTTGAATCCGGCGGTTGCCGATGAATTCGATCCGGTCGATCACGTATTGCGGGCCGTTGGGTACTGGCGACTGCTGAGCCCAAAGTGGATGCGGCAACGCGGCCGCGCATAGATACACAACGGCGAGGAATTTAAAAAGACGCAGAGAAATTTTCGTGCTTGCGGCTATGCTCAAAGCCGCTGTACCCCGCCCAAGATTGTGTGCTCCCCCGCCGGACCGCTCCCGTCCGGCTGCGCGTAGGATTCCTAGTGGGCCACTGGGGTTGCTTCAATTACGGGACGGAACACAAGGCCTTCGCTCGAGAGAAAAATTTCCAGCGTAGCAGGCCGCTGCAATCCACCCTGAATCAAAGCTTCCGACAATGGGTCTTCGACATACTTCTGCAACGCGCGCCGGAGCGGCCGCGCGCCATAATTTCGGTCACCACAAGTCTTTTCGAGAATCCACTGGCGCGCCTCGGGCGTTAAAGCAATTTGCACCTGGCGATGCACGAGTGTCTCGTTAATTTGGCCTACGAGCAAGTCAATAATCCGCAGCAGATCATCGTCCGTGAGCGAGTTGAACAGAATGACCTCGTCCAAACGGTTTAGAAATTCCGGATTAAACACTCGCTTGACTTCGCCCATGACCATATCATCCTGACTCTTTGCGATGGAATCGAGCTCTTTAGACGCAAAACCGAGGCCGCTCTGTTTTTGCAACTGGCGAGCGCCGATATTGGAAGTCAGGATAATAATCGTGTTGCGGAAATCTACCGTGTTTCCCAACCCGTCGGTTAATTGGCCGTCCTCGAAAACCTGGAGCAGGATATTGTTCACATCCGGATGCGCCTTCTCGATTTCATCGAGCAAAATCACCGAATACGGTGTGCGGCGCACACGCTCTGTCAATTGGCCGCCTTCTTCGTACCCCACATAGCCTGGAGGCGCTCCAATCAATTTGGATATGGAATGCTTCTCCATATACTCCGACATATCGAAGCGAACCAGCGATTTCTCGCTGCCGAAGAGGAATTCGGCCAAACGGCGCGCCACTTCTGTTTTGCCTACGCCGGTAGGTCCTAAGAAGAGGAAGCATCCCACCGGGCGGCCCGGGGCTTTCAAACCCGCGCGGCTGCGGCGAATGGCCCGAGCCAAAGCCGTGATCGCTTTATCTTGGCTGATGACTCGGCGATGCAATTCTTCTTCGATGCGCAAGAGTTTCTGTTGCTCGTCTTCCTTGATAGCGGATACCTGAATGCCGGTCCAGCGGGCTACAACCTCTTCGATGTCTTCACGAGTGACAATACCGGTCGTGGAATCGTCAATCTTCAGTTTTTCCCGCAGCGCCCGCAAATGCTCTTTTTCTTTTCGCTCTTCTTCGGAATAAAACCGCGCTTTTTCGAATTCATGGTTGGCGATGGCAGTTTCCATCCTGTGGGTGATGAACTTCACTCGCTTTTGGACTTCGGAAACCTCGTCAGGAAGCATGGCCTGCCGCAGTTTCACGCGCGACCCTGCCTCATCCAACAAGTCGATAGCCTTGTCCGGCAAAAAGCGGTCTGGAATATAGCGGTTCGAGAGATACACGGCGTAGCGGATTGCTTCATCGGTGTAGCCTACCGCGTGGAATTTTTCGTAGCGGTCGCGAACACCTTGTAACACGCGGATGGCTTCTTCTTCGTTCGGCGCCGAAACTTTCACGGATTGAAAGCGCCGCTCGAGAGAGCGGTCTTTCTCAACGGACTTACGATATTCGCTAGGTGTAGTTGCACCGATGCATTGGATTTCGCCGCGGCTCAGTGCGGGTTTCAGAATGTTCGCGGCATCAAGGGAGCCTTCAGCGGAACCTGCGCCCACAAGCGTATGAAGCTCGTCAATGAAGACAATGGCGTTTTGGCTCTCCATTAATTCCTTCATGATCGTCTTCAATCGCTCTTCAAATTGGCCGCGATATTTTGTTCCAGCGACGATCAGCGAAAGATCCAGAGAAAGAATTCGCTTGTCTGCAAGGAAAGGAGGCACGTCTCCATCGGAAATTCTTTGCGCGAGACCTTCCACAATGGCCGTCTTGCCCACGCCTGGTTCGCCGATCAGCACGGGATTGTTCTTCGTGCGCCGGCAAAGTATCTGAATGGCGCGTTCGAGCTCGCGATCGCGGCCTACGAGAGGATCGAGCTGGCCTTCGATCGCAGCTTGCGTCAAATCACGACTAAATTCCGCTAATAACGAAGCTTCTTTGGGCCGGTTCACTGGCACTTTCTCTCCTGTGCTGCGCGTCAATTCCTCGCGCACAGCCGAAAGCCGCAATCCACGCTCCAGCAAAATCTCCGCGCCGAATGATTTCTCTTCTCGCAGCACTCCTAATAGCAAATGCTCCGTGCCAACATGTTTGTGCCCCAGCCGCTCTGCTTCTTCCGTGGCGAAATTCAGAATGCGCTTGCACTCTTGGCTGAGAGGAACTTCCACGGATGTGGAAATGCGTTCTCGGACCGTAATGCGCGCTTCGATTTCTTTGCGAATGGATTCGATCGAGCCGTGAGAGCGCAGAAAACGGTTTGCAAGCGCCTTATCCTCGCGCAGCAACCCAAGCAGCAGATGCTCCGTCTCTATAAACGGGCTGCCATACTGGCTAGCCTCATAACGGGCGAAAAAAATTACGCGCCTAGCTTTCTCTGTATAGCGTTCGAACACGGGCATCTCCCGGGGACTTGATCTCAGCGCTCGTGGCCTGCCCAAGAGAGGCAGCGGAGCCTGCGAGCACTTCTTCGCCCGGTGCGAGCTTACCGTGTTCCAAAACCAGAACGCGGTCTGCCCGACGGGCCAATGATAAGTTGTGTGTTGCGATAATGGAAGTCAGGTGGTGGGACTGATGGAGACGGTGTATCAATTCAAAAACATCCCCCGCGTTCCGCTCATCCAGGTCGCCTGTAGGTTCATCCGCCAAAAGCAATGCAGGATGGTTCACCAGCGCTCGCGCAATCGCTACGCGCTGCTGCTCGCCTCCGGATAGCTGCCCTGCTCGTTGTTCCTTGCGGCCTGCCAAGCCCACTTCTTCCAACCAGCCTTCCGCTGTCCGGAGAGCTTGCTCCAACGCCACTCCGCGAACCAGCAAAGGCATGGCAACATTTTCCGCCACGGTGAAATCTGGAAGCAGATGATGCCGCTGCCAGACAAGACCCACAGACCGGTTGCGATACTCCGGCAGTTCCACTTCTGAAAATGATGAGAGCGAATTGCCGCGGAAGTATACTGCACCGCTTGTTGGGGTGTCCAGAGCCGCCAGCAAGTGAAGAAAAGTGCTTTTCCCTGTTCCAGACGGTCCGACGATCGCGATCATCTCGCCGCAATGAATCGAAAAATGGATTCCATCGAGCGGCGCAATTTCCTGTGTGCCCGAGCGGAATGTCTTTCGCAGACTTTCGCAGCGCACCAAGGGGTCCAGGTTCGCTGCTCCGAAAAGGGAGTGGTCTGGAACTGTGGCTAAGTTGGACTGGGTCTGCATCACTTAAGACATAACCTATCTCAATTTAGATGCCGAACTCCCAAACATGTATGTCCTTCTATTACATTCAGCTAAGTATTTCCGTATTCAGCCTGGATTCGCCTGGTCGAACGAATTTCCCTTTTTCGGCGTACCCTTACCTCTAGCTAGCCCCCTTGCTCCCTTTAAAACCAATGCTTTGCCTCGAGGCTTTTCGCCTTTCCTTTGATTCTAACACGCCAGGGGTACGCCGAAGGGTTCATTCAAAGCGAAGGATTTCTACGGGCAGGATGCGGGACGCAGACCGCGCGGGGAAAACCGTCGCAGCCACACTAATAGCGAGAGCAGCCGCGGCAATCCACAGAGCATCGGTTGCATTCGCATGGAATGGAACGTATGGGATGGCATACACCTCGGGATTTAAGGGAATGATCCGCCATTTATTGGCAATCCAGGCGAAGAGATAACCAGTCACAAGGCCGACGGTAGTCCCTACGATGCTGACTACCAGACCTTGTAATATAAAAACCTTTCGTACTTGGCTTCTTCGCGCACCCATGGCCATCAGAACCGCAATATCGCGAGCGCGGTCCGTCACCGTCATCGTGAGCACGACAACAATGTTAAGGCCTGCGACAAATGTGATCAGCCCGATAAAAAGTGCGGTGACAAGTTTTTCGAGGCTTAGCGCACGAAAGAGCGCGCGGTTTTCGTCCATCCAAGTCGTGGTGATGAAACCATTTCCTGCGCGTTGTAAAACCATTTCCGCAACCATCGGTGCATCGTCCAAATGCGACACACGGATTTCTAGCAAACTTATAACGTCGCCAATCCCGGCAAGCCCTTGCGCTGAATTGAGTGTAACGAAGCCCCAATTCGCATCGTAGTCGTAGAAGCCCGAATTAAAAATCCCGCCGACTCGGAAGCGCCTAGACCGCGGAAGCATCCCGAAAGGAGTTAGGCTTCCCTGCGGGCTCGTCACCGTAACGTAATCCCCCGTGGAAATATTCAAGTCTTCCGCGAAGAGGTGCCCAATGAGGATCGCAGGAATTCCGTCCGCATCCGGAGCAAAGTCGGCGGAACCGCTGGCAAGATGCGTCAGGGCTTCGCTCGCATTCCGCTCAAGCTCTGGTTCGACGCCCTTCAGAAACATTCCATGTGTATGTGTGATGCCGGAAGAAAGTAGGACCGTTTCGTAGATTGCCGGCTCAATCGAGCGAACTCCCGGCGTGTTGCTCAGGCGACCCATCAGCTGCTTGTAATTGCGGATTCCTTCCGTGCCAATAGGTTTGAGATTCACATGCGCTTGGACGCTCAGCAAGCGGTCGCGAATGGCTTGGCGAAAGCCCGTATTCATGGCTAGAGCGATGACGAGAGTCGTAACTCCCGCTGCCACACCCACCACCGCGAGCAATGTGACAATTCGAAGCACAGCCGGCCGGTTCGGAGAGCGGAGGTACCGCCAAGCGACCAGCCATTCAAATGTCATTTTGCAGGGCCGTCGGTTTCGGCAGGGGATGCATTCTCGCGCCCCTCAGGACGTAGCAAGGGGAAAAGCATCACTTCACGGATGGCGTGAGAATTGGTGAGAAGCATTACGAGGCGGTCAATTCCAATCCCTTCACCAGCCGTTGGCGGCAAACCATGCGAAAGGGCTCGAATATAATCTGTATCGACTTCCTTGGGCGCTTCTTGCCCGCCTTTCTCTACTTGTGCTCGAAATCGCCGCTCCTGATCGAAAGGATCGTTCAATTCGGAGAAGCCGTTTGCAATTTCCATTCCCGCAATGAACAACTCGAAACGCTCGGTCAAGGTGGGATCATCCGGTTTTTGTTTCGAGAGGGGTGAAACATCAGTCGGAAAATCATAGATAAACGTAGGTTGAATTAAGTGCTCTTCGGCAACAGTTTCAAAAATATCGGAAATAGTCTTGCCGAGGGGTTCATTCCTTTCAATTGACCCTTGTAGAATTTCTGAAAACGTTGTCTTCAGAATAATCAGTCTATTTCGCTCAACTTCGTTTTCCCAAGGCGGCCCTTGCATTAGATAAGCGCCAATCTCTTTTTTCGCTCGCAGAAGTAAATCTTGCAAGGCATCCGTAGATTCAAGATTGCTCATCTCCGGCTGCGCTCCGGCATGTTGCGGCCAGTGCTTCAATATCGCCTCGCGCATGGTGAGGCGCTCGTAGTGGCTCAAGTCAATTTCGACTGCATTTTCTTCCGTTCCATATTGAATTTTCGCGCTGCCACAGACTTTCTCGGCCAGCCCCCGCAACAGTTCTTCGGTCATGTCCATCAGCTCAAGATAATCGCTGTAAGCCTGATAGAACTCGAGCATAGTGAATTCAGGCTGGTGAATCGCATCGATTCCTTCATTCCTGAAATTGCGATTGATCTCATAAACGCGGTCTAGGCCGCCGACGACCAGCCGCTTCAGGTAAAGCTCCGGTGCGATTCGTAAATAGAGATCCATGTCAAAGGTGTTGTGGTGCGTCACAAAAGGCCGCGCTGTTGCACCGCCCAGAATGGGATGCATCATGGGAGTCTCGACTTCGGTGTAGTGGCGCGTATCGAAAAAATACCGTATTTCGCGAATGATCTGAGCCCGGTGGAGGAAAATATCGCGTGCCCGTTCATTCACGATCAGGTCAAGATACCGGCGGCGAAATCGCTGTTCGACGTCCGACAGGCCGTGCCACTTTTCGGGCAGAGGGAGCAGCGCTTTGGTCAGCAGCTCAAGCTTCTCAACCCGCACCGTCAGCTCATTCGTTTTTGTGCGGAACAAATGGCCGGAGACGCCGATGATGTCGCCTAAATCGAGAAGTTGGAAAAGCTTAAAAGCAGGCTCGCCAACGATATCTAGTTTTATATAGATCTGAAGCCGCGCTCCATTGCCTGCGATATGAGCAAAAGCAGCCTTGCCATGCGGTCGAAGCGCGATGATGCGTCCCGCCACGCGAAGGTTTACCGGATTCGCAGAAAGTTGCTCCGCCGTATGATCGGCAAATTGCTCCGCGATCTGGCGTGGTGTGTGCGTCCAGGCGAACTTGTGAGGGTAAGCAGAATGACCTAAAGCTTCGATTTCGCTTAGCTTCTTACGGCGTTGTTCCCATTGATCGAGCGGCTCAAATTCCAATGAATCACAATCCTTTCACAATGGCAGGTGGGGCGAACAGCCGAAGTATAGCGGGCGCGTTCTACAAGCGTCAAGAAAACGCCATTTGTACGAAGCGGTGGTATACTCCGCCTCAGGGGTCCTCTCGGAGGCACAGTGTTTAGCAGACTCCAGCGGAGTCTTTCATCCGCACGGCGAACCGTGTGTGAAGACTGGATCGCTGCGCTTCCTGGCGAAAAGCTGCGTCTGTTCCAAGACGTTGTACGAGAGTGGGAATTTACACACGCCATGATGAGCGTGGCGCTCGATGAAGCTCTCACCCTGCGCACTAGAGGCGAGTTGATATGCGCGCGCCAGCAAGTGTCAGTCGCTACGGATTTACTCGCGCGCCTTGCGGCAACTCTTGTGGCCACGTCCGATGTCGTCTCCAATCGAGGGCGCTACGTGCCCCATCTTCCGCAGGTCGAACCGTTAAAAACAGAATTTTTCCGCGGGGAAACGGGGCAGAATGCAGCCCATTGGAACTTGTTTTTGCATCACGTTCTTTTCGCTGATCGTTCCCGCTTCTTCCAAAAACTGCGCATTTTGTCCGACACCATCGAGCGAATCGTTCATGAATTCGATGATACGGCCGAAGACATCATGCACGGAGTGTCCATTCAGCCGGTGAATGGCTGGGACAAGTTGGAGTGTCTCCAATTCGATTTCAATACCTGCCTATGTGAATCGGAAGTCGTCTTGAAATCCTTTCTTCGCGCATTGCCGGCGGACCAACTGCCTGCTTTAATGATTGAGCTAGATAAACTGCCTGCTGCAAAACGAGTGGATCAGCGCCGTCGCGCACGTCTGCGGCTTTCCCGCGCTTCGGCCTAAACCCCTAGGTTAAGCCAGCTGGCTCCAGACTTTCAATTCCGCCGTTCGAGCCGGGTCTGCCCTTGGCTGTAGACGCTCAAATCCAGGATTCCGGTGAATTGTAGGAGCACTAGACGTTTAGCCCAATTCCGACGAAAATGCCTAGAGACATGAGAGACGATTCCATCGTGACTGAGATTTCAATCAGACCTGCCTGCCACAATTTGTCTGGCGACGGTACCTGTTGCAACCAAGAAACCGGAAGTACAACTTCTAAAGCGAAGGACGCATCGCACGTAGAGATGCGTCTCCCCGGGTAGCGTGGCCCGAACCAGGCGAATCGAGAGTGGCGAGATGCCGGAGGCGGATGCAATCCGGCTCGCCCAGCAAGGGGACGCGGCAGCGTTCGAGCGTCTTTACCGGTTACATAGCCGCCGGGTCTACTCGCTTTGTTTGCGAATGGTGGGAAATACGGCCGAAGCAGAGGACCTTACACAAGAAGCGTTCCTCCAACTGTTTCGTAAGATTTCTACATTCCGCGGCGAGTCGGCATTTTCTACCTGGCTGCACCGGCTGGCCGTGAACGTCGTTCTGATGAAGCTGCGAAAGAAGTCTGGGACGGAAACATCTCTCGATGAAATGACGGAGCCGGATGAAGAATCCGGAGGCCCGCGGCGCGATTTTGGTGGTCCGGATTTGAGGCTGAGCGGTTCCGTGGATCGAGTGAACCTCCAGCGGGCTGTGGAGCAACTGCCTCCGGGCTACAAATCAGTGTTCGTCCTTCATGATGTTCAGGGGTACGAACACAACGAAATTGCAGAAATTATGCAGTGCTCCATTGGGAACTCGAAATCGCAGCTTCACAAAGCGCGCATGCGGCTTCGCGAGTTGCTCCATGAAGCGCTCCGTGACCAGGCTCGAGAGAATCGTAAAGCTGCCAGTGCTGATTCCGGCAGCGAGGGTTAAAAGAAATGGCGACCAATACTTGTAAAGAATTCCTGAACCATCTCGAATTGTGGATGGAGGGCGAACGCCACCCTGACGCTCAAGCCCACTTGGGAAGTTGTACAAGCTGCCGCAACTTAGTGGAAGATCTCAACAACATTCATCAGCAAGCGCGGAGCTGGAACCTCGAGGAGATGAATCTTTCTCCGCGTGTTTGGGAAGCGCTACGTTTTCAACTCGAGCAAGAAGGACTGATTCGCTCGAATGATCCATCGCAACCAGAATCATCCACGGCTGGATGGTTCAGTCGATGGTTTCGTATACTGCCGCGGCCTGTGATGGCAGGAGCCTACTTAACCGTCCTCATTGTTGCGGCCTTTGCGTTGATGAAGCCCATCGATAAACAAATCAATGAAGCTCGATGGCTCAATGGAACGCAAGTTTCCACCACTCCTCTTCATGCTCAACTCAATACCGAGCAAAAAGTAGTCTATTCTCTTCCCAATACGAATCCGGTCGTGACGGCCTCGCTTCAGAAGAATATGGCTATCGTTGACAACTATATTAGCTTGTGTGAAAAAAGCGTACGCGAAGAACCCCAAAACGAAGTGGCACGAGATTATCTTTATGACGCCTATCAGCAGAAAGCAGACCTCCTTGCACAAATGACGGAACGCGGAGAAAACGCCCAATGAACGCCATTGACGCTATGCCCGAATGGATGGGGAAAGGAAATTGGAAGATAGCGAGCTTGCTCATCTCCGGTCTGCTCTTGTGCAATATTGCTTCTGCGGCAATTCCTCCTCCTCGCCGTCTAGAACAACATTTTAAAGTGACAGCTCACCCCGTTATTACGATTCACAATCCGAACGGCATGGTGACCGTGAAAGCGTGGACAAAATCGGAAGTCATGATTATTTCCACCCGCGCCAGCGATGACGTCGAAGTGGAAGCCGAGCAGATGGGAAATCGCGTGGACGTTTCTACTCATGCGACATCTGATAACGTGGCGCCGGATGATATGCGCGCTGATTATCAGATCAATGTTCCTGAAGACGCCGAACTTCAAATTCACGATGATGCGGGTGAAGTGAACGTTGCAAACGTTCTCGGTGATATGAATGTGGAAACGGTTGCTGCTGGGGTGGACCTGGAAGATGCAGCAGGCTACTTGACCGTTAAGACGGTTGACGGGCCTTTCCAATGCCTCCGGTGCACAGGACGGATAGAAGCTTCGTCCATCAGTGGAAACTTCCGCCTGTGGGATTTGCGGAGTTATCACGTCCGCGCACAAACGTCTACGGGCAGCCTACTTTTCTCCGGCGAATTCCTCCCCAACGGGCTTTACCATCTGAAAACTTATAGTGGCGTGATCGAAGTCCGCTTTTCGCCTGGCGATTCGTTCGACTTGAGCGCCACTTCCCTAAAGGGCAGGGTTAACAACCAAGCAAGCCTTACCCCCAGAACTCACGCACAACATTTCTACAGCCGATTCGGAAACAGCCTATTTGGCACATTCAACGCGGGCCGCGCCAAAGTGGAGCTGAGTTCCTTCGATGGTACAATCAACATCCTGAAGCGTGAGTAATTTGCCTCTGTGGTGAAGCGCTTCAAGCAGTGCTGAACCCGATGGGAATCGAAACTCGCTCGCACAAACTTGTCTGCCTGATCGGATTCATGGGCAGTGGTAAATCCACCGTTGCCCGCCTGCTTGCGAGACAAGTGGGCTGGCAGCATGTCGATCTGGATAAGTGCATCATCGAAACGGCTGGCCAGACAATTCCCGAAATCTTTGCAAAATTGGGTGAACCCGAATTTCGCCGTATGGAACAGGAAGAACTGGCCCGAATCGTAGGCGAAGCCGCTGAACAGCAAAAATCCCGCATCGTGTCGCTCGGCGGAGGCACCACGGCACAGCCTCAAAATGTTGCTTTGTTGCGCCAAAGCAATATCGTATTGATCTGGCTTCACTGCCCACTGCCCGATTTGCTCAAGCGCGCGGCACAAATCACGGACCGCCCACTTTTTCGCGATGAAGCAAGTTTCCGTAAACTGTACGAGGAACGCCTGCCTTCCTATGAGCTCGCCGATCATCAAGTGAAAGCCAATACAGAGCCATTGCGTGTTGTGGAACAAATCCTTGCGCTCGGAATTTTCCCGAAAGTAACCGTATGATAAGCTCGCGATGTGAACGCAAAGCGAACATCACCGCTCTCAAGCATAATGAGAACACTCCTGCTTGTTACTGCGACGGTTGTTATGTCCGTCGTACTCGTTCCCTCTGAGGCGCGGGTAAAGGCCATTGCTAAACCTTCTGCGCCTTCCAGCGCCGGTTCTATCTTTACTCCTGATAAGGGAAAATTTCGCATTACGGTAAGCGGCCAGCCAGTTGGCCAAGAAGAGTTTCAAATCGAACGGAGCGGCGGAGATTGGGTCGCGCACGGCACCGCGCAGGTTCAGACGCCGCAAGGCACGTCGCACGTGACCGGCACACTGAATATTCGGCCCGATGGTTTACCGCAACGCTACGAATGGTCCACCGAGGGAGCAAAGAAAGCTTCTGCCTCTGTTGTATTCCAAGGCGTGACCGCCAATATCGCTCTTCACCTAGCAGGCGCCCAGCCTTATACGCAACAATTTACTTTCAGTTCGCCCCGCGTCGTTGTCCTCGATAACAACCTGTATCATCAATACTCTATTCTGGCCCGCTTGTATGATTGGGAAAAGAAAGGCGTGCAATCCTTCGCCGTTCTCGTCCCGCAAGAAATGACACCTGGGATGGTTACGGTGGAATCGCTCGGCAAGCAAACGAGCGGTGGCACGCAGCTTGACGAACTCCGTGTGAAAACAGAAGACAACGAGATTGACCTATTCCTTGATGGTCCCAAGCTTATGCGTGTTCTCGCACCCAGCGCGAACGCTGAAATCGTTCGCGAATAGCTTCGGACTCAGACCTCGATTCAGAAATCTGCTGATAGAAGTTCGCAGCGTTGCGCTAGACGTCTGCTGTATTTCAATGGAGCCAGCGAAGTTTTCTGCTTATAAGCGGCATTTTCGATTTATCGTACCTTCGCAAGCGAATTGCAACCGAGTCATTATCGATCGCTCCCTCTAAAACAAGATGATCGGCATCGGGTTCGGAGTAGGTGAGCCTATTTTTCTTGCCATCTTGGCGGTCAGAAAATTGGAGGCTGTTCTTAGCCGAGTCGATGGTTGCCGCAAAATATCGAATCGAATCATCCATTAAATCCACTTGCATGAAAGTAGGAGAATCGAAAATTACTTTACGCCATTCTTTGGCATTTGTAGTGAGTAGCGGCAAGTCTTGGCCATTTTTCTTAAATTCTTCCACGTTATAAATTCCGTATAGAGCAGATTTCGGCTTGATATACTCATCCATTCCATCTAGGGTTTGCTTTGTTAAAATAAATAGAGAAATTCCAATCACGAGCGCCTTCGCAACCCACCCGACAACCCGCCTCTTTCCGGAAAAAGCGGCTTTAATATTTATAGGTAACGCAGGCCGGTTCAGCAATAAAGCATTCGCAAGTCTTTTGATATCGGGAATCATTAGGAAAACACACATGATCAAAAGATGCATAGCGATAAACTTCACAATCACGTCGTAGCAAAAATTCAGCATCACGACGTCAACCAGAACGCCAGCGGAAACCAGCGCTCCTAATGTGGTTGTGCGCCGGAAAAACAGCAGGAAGGCTCCCAGTACTTCCGCCGCTCCCCCGGAAAATGAATAAGCCCTCGAATATCCCATGAAGCTCCAAAGCAGGGCGGATGGCGGCAATTGCCCGAAAGGTCCTGTGAGCGTCGCCAAGCCTGGAAAAGGAAATTGCAACCGGTACACCTTAGCCATCCCGTACACGAACATGTTTAAGGCAAGGACATAGCGAATGTAAGTTCGAAACAAGTCGTATAAACGGTCGTAATTTTTCCTTTTGCGGTCAAGAATGGACCATACGAGCGTTGCGATAATCCCAAGCACCACGAAGCAGAGAATACTGACGGCGCTAGCCGCATCATCGGGGTTGCCGGTCATGGTTTTGGGGATGTCCTGCGTCATGTGAAGAATGTGTTTTCCTACCCATGGGACGACCGCTTGTGCAATCCAATCGTAGGGCCTTGTCAGGAGCCTGAATTGATAGTTTTCCAAATTTTCGATCGCTACGGGACCGTAGGGAATGAAATAACAAAATAAGAACCGAAAACCGATTTTCTGCCACAACGTCCACTCGGAAGGTTCGATTCCATCTTCCTGAAAAGAGTACGGTCTACCGGGTATA
>Ga0206933_1036_pt1 | contig 23832 bp, 18 predicted proteins | sample Alteio_BWOrgHeat_15_FD_152937 | JGI IMG/M metagenome (GOLD analysis project Ga0206933, IMG submission 152937) | Enriched cells from forest soil in Barre Woods Harvard Forest LTER site, Petersham, Massachusetts, United States -... | ecosystem: Environmental > Terrestrial > Soil > Temperate forest >... | reverse complement strand
GCACCGAGGTCTGAAATTCGGGCGTGGCGTTGAAGATATCGTTGCGGACGAACTCGTAGACATCGCCGTGGAAGCTGACGTCCAACTACGGCGCCCAGTACGGCCGCAACGGCTCGGGGACGGTTGAAGTTGAAACCAAGTCCGGAACCAGCAGCTTCCACGGCGATGTCTACGAGTTCGTCCGCAACGATATCTTCAACGCCACGCCCGAATTTCAGACCTCGGTGCCGGCCTACAAAAAGAACGATTTTGGATTCACCATCGGCGGCCCGGTTTTCATTCCCGGACACTACAACACGAACAAGCAGAAAACATTTTTCTTCTGGTCGGAAGAGTGGCGACGAGAAGTCGTGCCGGCCAACGGGTTCTTCAGCGTGACCACGGTTCCCACGCTGCCTGAGCGGGGCGGGAACTTCAGCGATGTTTGTCCAGCGGCCGGTTCGGCGGTCGACACAGCTAACTATCCCAACTGCCCAGTCAATCCTCAGTCGGGTGGATATTTTCCGGGGAATCAGGTTCCGATTGGCGACCCGACAACCGTCAACAGCCTGCTGGCGATGATTCCGAGTCCAAATTCCGGCCCGAATGCTTGGTTTGCGACTCCGTCGTTGCCCACGAACTGGCGGGAAGAACTCTTTCGCGTCGATCAGAACTTCAACGATAAAGTGCGTGCCACTTTTCGGTACATTCATGATTCGTGGGATCAGGACTATCCCGTGCCGCTGTGGACGAGCGGGACCAGTTTCCCTACCATCCAAACCAACTTCAATGGTCCGGGCGTGAGCATGGTCGCACGTGTCACGGCTGCGGTTTCGCCCACGCTGCTGAATGAATTCGTCGCCAGCTACACCACAGACCACATCACCACGAGTTTGATCGGACCTTGGCAGCGCCCCTCGGGATTTCCCCCAATCGGAATCTATGACAACGGTTTTGGCGGCAAGGTACCCGGCATCAGTCTCTCGGGCGGCCAATACAATTTCGCGGAAGATCCAGGATACGTTCCTAACGGTCCGCTAAACTCGAATCCGACTTTTACCTTCCGCGACAATGTGAGCAAGAGCATCCGCGGGCACAATCTGCAGTTCGGCATTTATGTGGTGAACGCCCACAAGAATGAAATTCCGCAGCCTAGCTATGGCGTGAACGGCTTTTTGCAATTCACTACTGGCAGCGTGGTTACGACCGGGAATCCGTTTGCCGACCTGCTTCTCGGAAATATCGACACCTTTACCCAGGAACAAAACGCGCTCAAGATGCATGAGCAGTACAACATCTTCGAACCCTACTTTCAGGATGATTGGCACGTGACCCCGCGCCTAACCTTAAACCTGGGATTGCGGATGAGCTTTTTCGGGACTTATTCGGAGAAGAACAATCTGGCTTGGAATTTTGATCCCGCGCGGTACGTCCCCGGCGCGAGCAGCGTAGATCCGAACTCAGGCCTGGTCATTGGCAATGCGTTCAACGGATGGGTCAACTGCGGCGTCACACCTGGAGTTCCCAGCGGCTGCATGAGCAACCACTGGTGGAATCCCGCGCCCCGCATTGGTTTTGCTTTTGATCCTCTGGGGAACGGGAAGTGGGCGATTCGCGGCGGGTACGGCATATTCTTCGAGCACACCAATGGCAACGAGGCGAACACCGAGTCGCTCGAGCAATACAACATCAATACCCAGACTAGCAGCGTCGTGAACGTGGCGGGATATGCGAATCTTAATCCCAGCCTGCTCGGCGGAGGCACAACGCCGTTGTCATTTGTATCGATTCCAAGCAAAGCGGTCTGGCCGTACATGCAGCAGTGGCATTTCGACATCCAACACGACCTGGGCCGGAACACGATCGCGAATGTGGCTTACGTTGGCAGCGGCGGAGTGCATTTGACTCGTTCGTATGAGTATAACCAGATGCACTCTGTACCGGCCAGCCAGAACCCCTATACGCCCGGTCAAGTCATCAGTCAGAACGACTGCAACTCAGTTTCGATCGATCCCACAAGCGGGATGGCAACAGCGACCGTCAATGGCAATACGACGACCGGTGGATGGGCGAACAATCTTGCCGTGGCTTGCGGAAATAACGCCAACCCGTACTTACCTTATGCCGGAATCGGAAGTATTACTCGGAAGGATCAGACCGGGTCGTCGAACTATAATGCGCTGCAAGCGTCCTTGCGGCACAGTATCGGAGGGCTGCAGTTAAGCGCAGCCTACACCTACAGCCATTCAATCGACGACTCATCCGATTACAACGACTCTGGTTTTGTCGACAGCTACAACCTGAATGCCTACCGCGCCAGCTCCAACTTCGACGAGCGTCACATCATAAACATCGGCTACGTTTATGACCTGCCTTTCTTTAAAGCCAAGGGCCTTGCCAACAAATTTCTGGGAGGCTGGCAATGGTCAGGCATCACGGATATTGAAAGCGGCACGCCATTCAGCCTTTACAATCAGGGTTGCAACCCCTGCAACAGCACGGTGGACGGTTCACCGGCCAGCGTCCCGAGTGACAATGCCGGAGTTGCCAACTCGCTTGCTACAGCCGGCTCCTATCCAGATATTGCGGGCAATCCGAGCGCCGGGATACCCACGCTTCCGCCCGGTAACCCACCTCTGCTTTATAATCCCGCGGCGTTTGTCGCTCCGACAGGGCTTACGTTTGGCAATGCCGGAAGAAACATTCTGCGCAATCCGTGGCGCACCAATTTCGATATGGCATTGCTAAAACACATCGCCGTAACCGAGAGCAAGTATTTCGAATTCCGCGCCGAAGCTTTTAACGTTTTTAACCATCGCGAATATTCCTGGTTGGGCGGCGACGCCGGTTCGGCTGCGGACAATGCGAACGGCTCTGGTGTCACTACCGCCAACTCAGCCGGCTGTTATGGCGGAGCGAATAGCTCCGCTGGAGATGCGAGCTGCTTTGGCAGCGGGTTGCTCCAACCCAACTCAGCTCACAACCCGCGCATTCTGCAGTTGGCGCTGAAATTTATTTTCTGAGTGAGTGTTGCAAGGTGGTTCCTCCGACCTGGCCTCCCCGCGGGGGCCAGGATTTTTCTAGCAACCGGGCATATAAGTTGAGCTTCCTATCCGACTGGTACATGCTGACGCGGCAAACTCACGGCTGCGAAGGCGTGCTCAAGATCAGCAATTAAGTCATCCGCGTTCTCGATTCCTACTGATAGCCGGATCAACTGCTCGGTCACGCCCATCCTCTCTCGCTGCTCGGCGGAAATCATGGCGTGGGAGGTGAGTACGGGGATGCAAACCAAAGAGTCAACGCCACCCAAACTGGGGGCCAGAGTAAAAAGATTGAGCGCTTCTGAGAGCCGTCGTGCGTCTTCGCCGCTTCCATCGACTTCGAAGCTGACCATGCCGCCGCCGCCGTGCATTTGTTCCATTGCAACCGCTCGCTGTGAATGGCCTTCGAGAAACGGATAGTAAACGCGCCGGACCTTCGCATGTTGAGCTAGAAACTGCGCGATGCGCAAAGCGTTCTCGTTATGCCGCTGTACGCGAACCGCGAGTGTCTTGATGCCGCGCAGCAGCAGCCATGCCGCATGCGGATCCATTACGCCGCCAAGCGTGGTTCGGGTCTCATGAATCCTTTCGATCAAATCCTTGCGCCCAGCAACAATGCCCGCAATCAGGTCGGAGTGCCCGCCAAAATACTTCGTGCCGGAATGCATCACCAGATCGATGCCAAATTCTACCGGACGCTGATTGATGGGAGTGGCAAAAGTGCTGTCGATCATGGTGAGCAAATTGTGTTTCTTGGCCAGCGCGGCGACCTTGTGCAAGTCAATGACCTGGACCGTGGGATTGGTAGGGGATTCCAGATACAGGAGTTTGGTATTGGGACGGATGGCTCGCTCATGTTGATCGTACTCGGTGGTGTCGACCAAAGTCGTTTCAATGCCGAGCTTCGGAAGCCACTGGCTGAAAAACTTCGTGGCGCCGCCGTAGATGTCTCTCTGAGCCACAACGTGATCGCCGCTTTTGAGCAAGGCGAGGATAGACGTCGTGATCGCACTCATGCCTGAAGCAAATAGTTGCGAGGCATCAGCACCTTCGAGTTCAGCGATTGCGGACTCAACCACGGTGTTCGTCGGGTTCCCGTAGCGCGTATAAAACATATCGGTATGAGTCGCGCGCAGTTGCTGCTCGTTGTCGGTGACCTCGAAGGTTGCAGTCTGGTAGATGGGAGTGGCAAGGGGAGCGTTCTTTTTGTCGAGGTTGGTTCCACCGTGAACGGCTTCAGTTTCGGGGTGATGCCGATGCTTTTTCATCGGAACTCCATTCACAGACTCCACGACTAATGCATCAAGAGTATAGTTCGACGAAGCAGTGGGCAAGAGGCATAGCCTGCCTGACGCCAGGATCTGCACCGGCAAAGCATATACCTTTATAATTCCAGAACCCATGGATACAGGTCTGAAGAATAGGGTCGCCATCGTCGCCGCTTCCAGCCAGGGGATCGGCCTCGCCACGGCGGAGGCCTTAGCCGCCGAGGGCTGCCGGGTCGCAATGTGCGCCCGCAATGCTCAAACGCTGCAGACCGCAGCGCAGAGCATCGAGAGGCAATACAACGCCGAAGTTTTTGCTCAGCCTCTAGACGTAACCGACGCGGAGGCGGTGCATCGCTTTGTCGACGCAGTGGTCGCGAGATTTGGCAGCGCAGATATCTGCGTCACCAACGCGGGAGGGCCACCGGCAAAGGGATTTCTCGCGGCGAGCTTGGAAGACTGGCGAAAGGCCGTGGATGCTAACTTTCTCAGCACCGTCTATTTTGTCCGCGAAGTGATTCCGCATATGCAGCGACGGCGATGGGGACGAATCATCACCATCACTTCCATTACTACCAAGCAGCCGGTGGCGGATCTGGTGCTGTCCAACGCGGTGCGCGCCGCTGTGGTCGGGTTGGTAAAAAGTCTGGCCAATGAATTCGGCAAAGATGGCATACTCGTAAACAACGTTGGACCGGGCTACACGGCCACCGATCGGCTGAAGGAGTTGGCGAAAGCGCGATCAGCAGCTTCGGGCAAGAGCGAAAAAGAAATTTCAGAGGGATGGAGCACGGACGCGCCGCTGAAGCGTCTCGGGGAACCTCGCGAAGTAGCAGATGCGATCGTATGGCTGGCTTCGGAGCGCGCGTCGTATGTAACCGGACAAACCGTGCTCGTAGACGGTGGCCTTTACAAGGGGCTCTAGAAATGTACGCGGCGTCGTCATCGCCGGTGCGGCGTACACCTAAACGCAAGGATAGTTGCCCGTAAGTAGCTGTTGGAAAAACAAAATGCGACCTCTAGCATCCCGAATGGCGGTAATGACCGGCGAAGGCGCGTTGTCCGTCTATGCCCGCGCCAAGGAATTGGAGCGCGAAGGCCGCTCCATCATTCATCTCGAACTTGGCGAGCCCGACTTCCACCCTTCCGCATCCGTGAACGACGCACTGAAGCGAGCCCTCGACGAGGGCAAGGACCGCTATTGCGCAGTGGCTGGAGTGCTGGCGCTACGAGAAGCGATCGCGGCCTATCTTCACGGCACCCGTAAGCTGAATGTTTCGCCGGAGAATATTGTCATTGCGCCGGGCTGCAAAATCGCCCTCTTCATGGCGATGATGGCGCTCATCGACCCGGGGGATGAAGTGCTTTACCCTGATCCGGGTTTTCCAGGATATCCGTCAATCACGGTTGGGATGGGCGGCGTCGGCGTACCGTTCGAGCTCTCCGAACGCAACAACTTCCAGCCGGACATCGAAGAAATCGCCGCCAAGATCACGCCCCGCACGAAGATCTTGATCACGAACTCGCCCGGCAATCCGACCGGAACGGTCTACACTGACGGCGTCCAGCGGCGACTGGCGGAACTGGCTGTAAAACACGATCTGCTCGTGCTCTCCGACGAAATCTATGCCCGCGTCATTTACGGTGGAGAATATATTTCATTGATGAACTATCCGGGGATGGAAGAACGAACGCTGATTATCGACGGCTTCTCTAAGAGTTTTGCAATGACGGGTTGGAGACTCGGTTATGCGGTAGCCCCACCTCGGATTGTCCCCGCTTTGGAGATGCTGGCCGTGAACAGTTATACCTGTGTTGCGGAATTCAGTCAGTATGCGGCGATTGAGGCGCTTCAAGATCGCGATGGCACAACCCCACGCATGGTGCGCGAATTCTCCAAGCGGCGTGAGTTGTTCATTCGCGACCTGAATCGCGTGCCCGGATTTCGTTGCTCGTCGCCTGAAGGCGCGTTCTATGCGTGGGTGAATATTTCAGAGACCGGAATGAGCGCGCAGGAACTTTGCCGGATTATGCTCGAAGAGGCTGGCGTAGCCGCGATTCCCGGCGCTGCGTTTGGTGCCGCCGGGAACGATTTCATCCGCTTCTCATTTGCATCGTCGACAGTGAATTTGCAAGAGGCTGTGGAACGGATTCTTCTAGTTTCCGCGGTCTGGCAAAAAACTGAAATCGCGCGATAAATTTCTGCGTGATCGAGCTGTCGCTGATGGGAGACTTAGTGAAGCAAAGAGCTTACAACTGGCTGAGCGTATTTCTGACTTGTGGTATGTCAGCGCTGGCTGCAGCTCAGGTGCGACCACTGCCGGGACCTGATGTGGAGCAACTTTACCAGCGCCTCCTGCCGCAGATCGAGAAGATCCCCATCTTCGATCATCATGCGCATCCCGGTTTCTCCGACGACCCCGATATTGACGCCATGGCCGCGCCCCCCGGAATTTATGCACTTCGCTTGCGTGACTCGAACCCGGAGTTGATCACCGCCGCGAAAGCGCTCTTTGGATACCCCTATGACGATCTTTCGCCAGAACATGCGAAATGGCTGGTGCAGAAAAAGGCGGAGTTAAAGAAAGCGCAGGGCAACGCGTATTTCTCTAACATTCTCGACAAGCTGAACATCGAGCAGGGAGTCGCTAACCGGGCACTCATGGCCGATTACCTCGACCCCAAACGGTTTGTGTGGGTGTTCTTCGTGGACTCGTTCATGTGGCCGTTCGACAATCAGCGGGAACGCGCGCGGAACGCTGACGAAGAAGTTTACATCCCGCTGCAGGAGAAATGGCTGCATCATTGGATGCAACAGGAAGGCGTAAGCAAACTGCCATCTGATTTTGGCGAATATCTCAAGTTCGTGAGCCGCACGCTGGAAGACAATCAGAAGAAAGGCGGCATCGCCATGAAGTTTGAGGTGGCGTATTTCCGCTCGACCAAGTTCAGCGATCCTTCGCGCGAAGATGCGCAGGACATTTATGAGCGCTTCGTTTCGGGCGGAATTCCCAGCATGGAGGAATATCGCACTTTTCAGGATTTTATCTTCCGCTATCTGATTCGCGAAGGCGGGCGGCTTCATCTCGCGGTTCATATTCACTCTGCCGTCGGCCCCGGCGATTACTTTAATCTGACCGAAAGCAACATCATGAATTTGGAAAACATTCTCCGCGATCCGCGCTATTCGAATGTCACGTTCGTGATGATCCACGGCGGGTTTCCTTATGACAGGCAAGCGATCTGGCTCGCTGCGGCGAAAAACGTCTATCTGGATTCGTCGGAAACGGAATTTTTGCTCTATCCTTCGGAATTCAAGAAGGTGCTCAAGCTGTGGCTGGAAACTTTCCCCGAGAAAATCACTTTCGGCACCGACGCGTTTCCGTACAACGATGTTTTAGGCGCGGAAGAGAGCTACTGGCTGGGCGTTCAATCGTCGCGCACCGCCCTGGCGGCGGCGCTCGCAGAAATGATTTCGATGGGAGAAGTCAGCGAGGCGCAGGCGCTGCAGATTGCCCATGGTTATTTGCACGACAACGCGGTCGCTCTCTACCCTGGAAAGGTGCACTGATGGTGAAGAAGAAAAAAGTGGAGCCGCCGAAGTCGAAAGTCAAAAAGGCTGGGAAGCGGCCGGCCGGCAAGGCTGAGTCGAAGCATATTCCGTGGGATTCAGTCGAGCTTGAAGATCTGAATCCTCTTCTGCAACGCCAACTGGTCGTGGGACAGAACGTGATGGTGGCACGAGTGCTATTGAAAAAGGGCTGCATCGTTCCCGAGCACAGCCACCACAACGAGCAGATTACCTATATTCTGGAAGGGGCGTTGAAGTTTTGGATCGACGGCAAAGAGTTGGTTGTGAATGCGGGCGAAGTGTTGACCATACCGCCGCGCATGCCCCACAAAGCCGAGGCCATGGAAGATACAGTCGATCTCGATATATTCAATCCGCCGCGCGAGGACTGGATTAACAAGACAGACAAATATTTGCGCGGCGGGAAGTAGTGCCTCCGACAAGTCTTGCCGGCCTCAATCTGGATGACCGACAACATCTCACCTAAATCGACTCTTTCTCAATCGTCACAACTGCGATGCATCAGCTGTGGCTCTGCAAATGAGAAGGCAGCACAGAATTTCCGCTGCGCCAGTTGCGGAGATCTGCTGGAGATCGTCTACCTCGGCTGGAACGAAAATCTGCCAGACGCTGGCGCGCTCAAAGCTCTCTGGCAACAGCGCCGCACTTCTCGACTTCCCGCCGACGAAAGCGGGGTTTGGCGTTTCCGTGAGCTGTTGCCCGGTTTCGATGACTGGCAACAAATCATCACGCTGCGCGAGGGAAATACTCCTCTGTACGAAATGCCGGGCTGCGCCCGCATCGCCGGGCTGCGGCAGCTCTACGCCAAGCATCAGGGCATGAATCCCACGGGATCATTCAAAGACACAGGAATGACCGTGGCGGCTTCGGTTGCCCGGCGCGAAGGATTCCGCTGGGTGGCTTGCGCCTCGACTGGGAACACATCTGCGTCGATGGCGGCCTATGCGGCGCGTGGCGGAATGCGGAGCCTGGTGCTGATTCCGGAGGGCAAAGTCTCTTGGGGAAAACTCTCTCAGGCGCTAGATTACGGTGCTGTGACCTGCCAGTTGAAAACCGATTTCGATGGCTGCATGCGGGTGCTCAATGAAGTCGTGCAGCGGATGCCGGTTTATTTGTTGAATTCAGTCAATCCGTATCGTCTTGAAGGACAGAAGACCGCGGCGATCGAACTGATGGAGCAATTCGATTGGCAGCCGCCGGATCATCTCATTGTTCCCGGTGGCAACTTAGGAAATTCTTCTGCGCTGGGGAAAGCGTTCATCGAGATGAAGCATCTCGGTTTCATTTCATCGTTGCCGAAAATCTCCATCATTCAGGCCGCGGGAGCCAATCCCTTGGTGCGGGCTATGCGCGAAAACGGCGGCAAGAAATTAATCCCCGTGCAAGCTGAAACAGCGGCAAGCGCCATTCGCATCGGCAATCCCGCATCGTGGAAAAAAGCGGTTGCAGTTCTAAAGGCGACGAGCGGCGCAGTTGAAGAGGTCAGCGAAGTTGAAATTGCTTTGGCCAAAGCGGAGATCGGAGCGGACGGCATCGGCTGTGAACCAGCATCCGCAGTGACGCTCGCGGGACTGAAGAAGTTGGTAAAACAGGGCTTCGTCAAAGCAGCGGACAGCGTGGTATTGATTTTGACCGGACACCTGCTCAAGGATCCTGAGTTTACCTTGAAGTTTCATCGCGGTGATATGTTCGCCGCAACGGATAGCGAAAACGAAGCTGATATTCTTAAGCCTCAGCAGCGTGCACCGATTGTGCTGGACGCGACCCCGGACGCCGTTATTCGTATCCTGAAATCAGCCGACGACGTGATAGAAACGTAGCGAGCTGCGTTTCTACTGGGTGAATGGTGTTCTGTAAAGGCGTTGCTTGCAAACGTCTCTTTTTCTTATCTCATGGCTCATAACACTGGCAAGATGCGGGCACAATCACGGTCCTTCGAGATAGTTCTCCCGGCGACTTCCGCGAATCTTGGTCCGGCCTTCGATGCTGCGGCGCTGGCCTTTTCCATGTATCTCAGAGTACGAGCCAAGGCTGCAGATGAGTTTTCAGTCAAGGCGCGTGGCCGCGATTCCGAAATCTGTGCCCAAATTGAAAACCATCTTATTCTCCAGACCTATCGCGAGGTGCTGCAGAAAGAGAAAGAGCCAGTGCAGCCGATCGCGCTCACGATCGAGAACGATATTCCGATCGGCAAAGGGTGCGGGTCGTCCGCGGCAGCTCGTTTGGCTGGGATCGCTCTGGCCGTATATTTCGGGCGATTACGCTGGCCCGATAACCGGATCGTGTACGAGGCGGCTTGCCGCGAGAACCATCCCGACAATGCCGCCGCCTGCTGGATGGGAGGTTTGGCGGTTGCACGAATCTCTGCGAATGGCGAAATGCAGATCGCGAATGTTAAACCGAAAGGGAAGTGGCCGCTCTTGCTGGCGGTCCCTGACGAAAGCCTTTCTACAGAAGATGCTCGCCGGGTTTTGCCCAACCAGTATTCCCGTGCCGACGCAGTTGCGAATATCCAGAATTCAATGCTGCTGCTGGCTGCATTCCTTCAAGGGCGAAAAGATTTGCTTGCATCGGCGATGGAAGATCGGATTCATCAGCCGTACCGTGCGTCGCTCTGCCCATTGTTGCCGGCGTTGCATAGTTTGAGTGGCACTCGCGGGGTTCTGGGCTGTGCTTTGAGCGGAGCGGGGCCGTCCGTGTTGGTCTTTCTTGACCCGAAGTCGAATGGGAATCAATGCCGGATGCGCGTGCGGGATCATCTGAAATCCCAAGGGCTGAGCGCGGAATTAATTCAGACGGAGATAACGACGCGCGGCGCAAACCCACGGACTCGTTGATCACCCGCTAAGAGACTAGCTGGCCCTCAGCAGCCCGAATCTTCATCTACACCAGGTGCGTGAGCCCCCGTCACGATGCTGGACAAGTGCTGTTCAAAACTCAAATAAGGTTCGCGAGCAAACCGATCCGGATAAGAACTGAGCGCTCGAAGAAAACTGTCAATTTCCCGTTGTGCGTCGCGCTCCCGCGCGTCAGCAACACGCAAATCTGTTCCCTGATGCCTCTTGGCCTTCATCTACTTCTCCCTGCCCGCGTTTACGGATTGCGGCACACCTCTCCCTCTTATGAGGGTTCAGGTCAAGTCGCAAATTTTTGCAACGATAAGGGAAGCTGAGAGTATTTCCCATTCTTGGACATGTAAATAGCACTTTCGTGCTACAGGGAATCCCCGATGGCCAGGATAGTAATAAACAGTATCATCCGCACGCCGACTTAGCGGCTTGCCGGAGGAACGATGCTGTTCATTCGCAGGTATTCGACCATCTGCCCGTAGTGGTCAAAACAGTGGCCCACGATTAAAGTAGCCATCCCCAGCCGCGTAACCATGCTGTCGCTAAACGGGCTCTTGATCGGGCTCAAGAGATTTCCCTCGTTGATGCTGTTGGCAGCTTTATGAGCGTAGGTAAACGAGTCCTTGAGGAACTTTACGATATCCGCCTTGGTCTTCATCGAATCGGGGCCATTTTCTCCACCCGTGTCGACCGGAGGCTTCTCTTGAAGAATTGCTGCTCCAACCAGATAGTTAACCGCGGCTACGTGCTTTACCTGTTGCTCAAAGGTTCGGACGCCTTTGAATTCGCCGTTCGTGGGCGCGAAGGAATATTTATCCTCGGGCATAGCGTCCGCGGCAGGAACGAACTCGCCCTCCACGCCAGTTATGCTGCGATCCAGCACCTGAGCGACGGTTTGGTGTTCCGCAGGTTTGGCCTGCTGGCCTAGAGCGAGAGTACAACCAACGAGCAGAAGTATAGTTGCAGGCAGCCACTTCATTGTCTTCATTCGCATCTCCTGAGATGTTGGAATTGTTGTGATTCGAGCCCTAGTCCCGTATTACTGACGGCGCGTATTGCAGTTCCTGCGACGTCAGCGGATAGCGTCGCACACTTACCAGTCCAGCCACAAGCGCGATTGCAGAATATAAGAGAGCAGTAGGTGTACCAACTCGGCTGGCCAACGCTCCCCAAAGCGCGCTGCCGATCGCCATCCCTCCCTGCAGGACCAGCAGATACAACGATAGCGCCCGCGCCCGCAGAAAAGATGGTGACATCGTTTGCGCCGCAACGTTAAGGCAAGCGAGTATTCCGATCCACGCCGTGCCGCTTGTGAACAAAACCAATTCGAGCCACCCAAAACCTCGCACTTGTCCGGCAGCAAAAGTCATGACTGCAAACACCACGATGGCGACGGTCACCACTCCGTCCACCGAGAGCGTACTCCGCAGATGTGGCAGCACCGCTGCACCCGCGAGCGCACCCAGACCGAATGATCCGAGCAGCAGGCCGTAGCCAGTGGCGCCGTGCGGACGCGCGACAATAGGAAGCAACGCCAGCAGAGAACTTGCCCCCAAGCTGAATGCGCCAGTGCGGATCAGGACGCAGCGTACAACGGACGCGTCCCGACCATATCGCAGACCAGCGAGGATGGCATCGGTGACGCGTCCTGTTGCCACGTTCTCCAAGCGGAGACGTTTCCAGCGATAGAGAAAAAAGATGACTCCAAAAAACGAAACTGCGTTTAACAGAAACGCCACACCCGAACCCGCGATTGCGATCACAATTCCGCCCAGCGCCGGGCCCACCGCGCGGGCAACATTGAACCCGACCGAATTCAATGCCACCGCAGGCGCGTGCAGCGTGGGAGAAACTACTTCTGGTGTGATAGCCTGCCAAGCCGGATCGTTCATCACCGCGCCGAGTCCCAACACGAACGTGAACAGAAGCAGAATCCACGGCGTTACCGTTCCTAGCAGAGTAAAAATGCCGAGAAGTGCCGCGGCCGCGACCATCCAAATCTGCGTAATCAGCAGGAATCGCCGCCGATCGACCATGTCGGCCAGAGCGCCTGCGGGCAGAATCACAAGAAAAACAGGAAGCGTCGTGGCTGCCTGAACCAGCCCAACCATTAACGGAGAGGTCGTGAGCTGCGTCATCAGCCAGCCCGCGCCCACGTTCTGCATCCACGTTCCGGTATAGGAGATTACCGATGCCAACCAGAGCGAGCGGAACAGCGGTTCTCCGAGCGGAGCCCACGCGGAAAGATCTCGTTGGCCGTTCAGGCCTCTGGGAACGGTAGTGTTCACCATATCGGCCATGCTCAGTTTCCCGCGATCTCTTCCGTCGCCGTATCGAACGGCCATTCACTACGACGCCATGCGCGCAGCAGAAAAATGCTTACGCCGCTGATCAGGATCAGCGCGGCGTAGCGGATCTGGGTAAGTGAATTCGTGCGCGAGATCAGCACAAATAAAAATCCGATCGATGCAGCCAGCGCGGGGAGCGGGTAGAGCCACATCCGAAACGGCCGCGGCAGGTCGGGACGTCGGATGCGTAACACAATCAAGCCAATCGCTTGCACCAGAAACTGCAGCGTAATGCGAATCACTACCAGCCCCGCGATTACATCGGCAAGCGACAGAAAACAAAACAGCGCCGCAACCACGGCTAAAGCGAGCAACGACACATACGGAAATCGTCCATCCGGGTGCACCCGCGCGAAAGCTCTGAAATAGTTCCCGTCCAAAGCGGCCGCATACGGCACCCGCGAATATCCCAGCATCAGTGAAAAAACCGAAGCAAAAGCGGTCCACATCACCAAGAGAGTCGCGAGATTCGCTGCCCATGGCCCGTAAATCTTTTGCATGAAGATCGATACAACATACAAGCCGCGGTTGTCTTGCCCAGCTTGAATTTCCCGCCACGGAACCACGCCCAGGATGCTGATGTTCATCACCACGTATAGACATCCAACGACAAAAATGGATAGCAGAATCGCTCGTGGGATAGTTTTCGCCGGCTCTTTTACTTCGTCGCCCAGAAAGGCAACGTTGTAATAGCCCCAATAGTCATAAGTGGCGACCAGCATGGCTGAGCCCAAACCAAGGAAGAAATTACGCGACAGCGCGAACGCTCCCGGAGGAAAACTAAATGCGAGCGATGCATTGAAGTGACTCAGTCCCGCAGCGATGATCCACAGCATGGTTCCGATCACGCCCGCTAAAAGCAGCTTCGAAATCCATCCAATGCTGGTGATCTTGCGATAGAGAAGTATCGTGGCCAGAGCGACCATGCCAATTGCGACGAACGTAGCTCCAGAAACCAGCCAATGCAGTTGCAACCTTCCCAGCAGTGGCAGGGGCACGCTCCAATGGCGAGCGAGGTATTGGGTTTCCAACTGCGGCCAAAAATAGGACGCGTAGCCGGCAAGGCCGATCGAGCCCGACGCGATCGAAAGCGGCGCGCTAAAAGAGAGTTGCCAAACGAAGAGAAAAGATATCAGCCGGCCCAGCCGATTCGGTCCGTAGATCTCGCGCAAGTAGCCGTACGAACCGCCCGACTTCGGCATGGCCGCGCCCAGTTCCGCCCAGACCAGGCCATCGCACATGGCGAAGATCGCGCCCAGAATCCAACCGAGCATCGCCTGCGGCCCACCCATCGCGCTCACGATCAGCGGGATGGTAATGAACGGCCCCACGCCGATCATGTCGATCATATTGAGCGCGGTTGCGCTGCCCAGCCCCACCCCGCGAATCAGGGACGGAGCCGGATCGGATTGTGAGGAAGGTTGCATTCGGAGTAACAATGCGAATTGAAATCCCGGAACTAGTGTGCCGCACTACAAAGTCGCGAAATAGCTCTGTCATCCCGCGGATTAACTCTGTCATCCCGACCGGAGCGAAGCGGAGTGGAGGGACCTTGTGTTTTTAGCGGCTTTCATTCTTGACCAGCCGTTTCAATATGCCACCTATTTCCGGGCACAACTCCAGTTACTGACTGCTTTTCCCGTGGCCAGCACTCAGCAGATTCACATAAAGTCGGATTGCTCCCGGCACACCCGCAGGCACTTGGCGAAAGAATGCGTATCCTGTGTAGATATATGTTCCCTTGCCATATTGCGCCCGCAACAGGCCGCCCTTCTGCGGTTGCTCTCCGGGATCGTGAGAAGCCAGCAGAGGCTTGAATGCGCTGTCCCATTGGTCCATGAAGTACAGCCCACGTTCCTGCACCCATCCTTCGAAATCATGCTCCGTGATTTGGTTGGGATAGTGAAAAATGCTGTCGTCCGCATTCAAAATCTCGACCGGAGCTTCTTCCACGGAAACGCGGGCGCGGCTCAGCTGAGCGGGAAAGGGAGTAAATTTGCCTTTATTGAAATCAGCCACGCCGGTTTCATATTGCCCGACCAGCGTTCCACCGTTAGAAATAAAGTCCAGCAGCTTTTTGTTGTTAGCCGCCAATTCTTTCTGCGTATCGTAAGCGCGGATTCCCAGAACGATTGTCTGGTACTGGCTCAGATCCTCGCCGGCGAGTTTTTCCGCCGGAATCAAAGTGACATTCATTCCGATTTGTCTAAGCACAGTCGGAATATCATCGCCCGCGCCCATCACGTAGCCGACTTTCAAATCCTTCGGCACTTTGACATTCACGATGCTGACGCGCTGCAGCGCAGGCTGGTAGTAGTAAAAGCTGTCCAGGTCTTCCCGTGTGACCAGGCTGTAGCCTTCGCTGTAGCTCGCGCCGCCCGACTCCAAAACGGCGCGAACCTCGGCTCGTCCTTCTTTGAGGCTGGCAGGAAAAACCTTGAACTCGAACTCTTGCTTTTCCCCTCGCTGGTGGAACTCGGTAGCCAGCTTCGCTGGCGCCACGCTCCAACCTGCAGGAACTTCCAGGCGAAGCATTCCTTTCACTGTGCTGGACAAATTGCTCGAAACTCCAACTCGGACACGGCATTCGGCATCACCTTCCGTCGGAATCACCTGCTGCCCCGGTTCCAGCATGACGGAAACGGCAGGAACGACGGCGAGTATTCGCTTGCGCTCGACGCCCTTATCGTCGACGAACGGTACCACAACTGGCGATGAGATCTCCGTCTGCGGCCCATCCGATCCGCCTACCTTGTGCGTTCCACCGAAAAGGGTCAGATCGTGTGCGGAGTGATGCGCGTGATACCGGACTGTCGCGTGGAAAGGAGGCGGTGGGAACGGAAGCGTAACGTAGCGCTCGTCATCGACCGTATTAATACTTTCAGTTTCCGGCTCGGCTCGGTGCCAGTAAGGACGCGTATAAGAGCGCGCATCCGCCGAGCTCGGAATCTGCACCACAAAGTTCGCAAACTGATCCTGCCCGGGAGCGACGACCAGCACGGCCTCTTCATCAATCTGCTTGGCCCACCCTTGTTCGGGCGCGTCGAGATGGATCTGGTCGAGGACCAACTTGTACTTCGAGCCATTGTGAAACTTCAATCGAACCAGAAACTTTTGCCCCGGAGATACGACAGTCAGGGCTTCCTCTTCCTTGGGCAACCTTGTCCCACCCGACTGTTGCGCACCAACCGTCGCTTCCACTGAGATCTGCAAGGCCAGATTGAGCCCTGTCTGCATCTGTTGCTGTTTTTCGTGGAGCAGTTTTAATAAGTCTGTTCTCTGGGGGCCACTGATTTGGCTTGCGCTGACCTGGTCCGTCAGCGAATCGAGTTCCCGCAGAGCGATTAGCAGCGGCTCGGCTGCGTCGCCGGGATTTTTCTCGCTACGTTGGCTCGCCTCCTGGATACGATTCGCGATCTCTACCAGGCCTGGCCGTAACCACGGCGCATTCGATTCTTCCGCTCCTATTCGCGTCGCCAATCCCGGAAGGCTGGTGTCAACCCCATCAAAGAAATCCTGCTCATGCCCGTCTTTATCTGTTGTGGCGGGGAGAACCGAATCCACAAGTTTGTAGAACGTGTAACGAGGGCCGGGATCAACCGACTAACCGCCCGCGCCCTGCGAAAGCTGATGCCGCAATCCCTCCAATGCGAACTGGATATAGGACATGCCGAGTAATGAGTTTTTCTCTCCCACATTGAGCTTTACTGTGTAATTCTCTGCCGGACAAGTTTGCGCCCCGAATCCGCAAACGTTTCCGATATAAAGTTTCTTAGCCTGCCACGGCAGCAGTCCCTCGGCGATCTGCTCCGGAAATCGTTTCGAATCCGCCGCCGCTCGGAAAGCCTCCTGCGTCAGAATCGAAGAGGCCTGGTGATGGCCATGCCCGTCACGATCCGTGCCAGAAAACCGGGCAACCAGGACGTCCGGCCGAAAAGTACGAATCACCCGCACCATGTCTCCAAGCGCGACGTCGTGTCCTTGCCACTTCTGGAAGGTTTCGTCGGCGTTCTTGGAAAAACCGAAATCCGCAACTCGCGTGAAGCGTTGTTCCACGCCGTAGTAGCGGTCGGCGCCCAGCAGTTCCAGCGTTCGCAATACGCCCAGCACATCGAACAAATTGCTGCCAATTTTGTTCTGTCCGCCTTCACCGCGATTCAAAGTGAGCAGCAAAACCGTCGCGCCCTTACCGCGCGACTCCAGCGTCAGCATTCCGCCGTCTTCATCGTCCGGATGGGCCACGTCTTGCATCAGACGTGCAGTCGTCCCCAGTCGCACCAAGGTTTGTTTCAATCCTGCGGCGCCGGTGTCTTGCGGTAGAGGATCGACGAACGCCGGATTTGCGGGGCTTGCCGGGGTTGGAGTGACCTGGGCAACCCAGGCGCCGACCAGCAATAGAATTGGAAAAAGAGCAAGGCAAAACTCGGAGCCAGGCCGAAGTCGCTGCCGTCGGGCTCCGCGTTGATCCTTTGTCATAGGTAAATGATTGTTTTTCTCGCGGATGGGAACTAACATTTTTCCTGATCTAGGATCTCAGTCATCGACTGATTGGGAACATAAAGGATAGCCGCTACCAACGACAATCCTACCTGATTCACTGCTCTTGCGGGGTGCGGACAGCCTCCTGGCATTCGTGGGCTGCAGTGAGCACGGCGTCGAACTCTTTGCTGCCGTGCAATTTCGTCAACACCGGATCAGATAGCAGGGCTGAATAGGAGCAATAATTCTGTTCAACCGCAGCCCTGATCATACGGAGCGCGACATCAGGTTTTCCGCAGAAAGCCATAATCGTTCCTTCGTAGTACCAGCGCTCGGGATCAGGCTCGCCGAGCACTGAGGCCTCCACATCCGCGGTGATTTTGTCTAGCTCGGAAGCAGGCCGCATACCCAGGCAAGCCTCCAGTAGATCGCGATGATAATGCGGGGCCGGAGACACTTTCTTCACGCTCTCCCGCGCCTCCGCCAGCTTTCCATCGCGCAACAGAATCAGAGGAGTCGCGAAGTTGGCCCACTCCGAGCCTGCGTCCAGACGAACGAAATCCATCGCGCGCTTAGTTTGCCCCAATTCCATGAATCCCCATGCGCATGAGCGCCACTGGTAGTTTCCCGGCGATATTTCGAGCGCAATGTCACACTCGCGCGCCGACTCCTCCTGCATTCCCGCATAACGGAGAACATAAGCCAGGGTGAAGTGAGCCTGACCACTCTCCGGACGGCTCTTCACCAGAGCCTCGGCCGCCGCGTAAGCCTTGGTTAACTCGCCCCGCTCGACGCGATTGGTAATCAACTGACTCGCTGCGACCATGCGGTTGGGATCAAGCGCCACCGCCCGTTCCGACGCCTGATTGGACCGCTGAAACATCTTCTCTCCACCATTGGAGTAGTCCGCATCGTAGTAGGAACGAAGGCCCAGTTCTTCCCATGCGGGAGCATAACTGGGATCCGTTTGCACAACGTGCTCGAGCACCGCAATCGCATCCTTATTCGGTTCCGCGTCGTGAGGCAGCGCCAGACTATGCAGGTAAAGGTCGTAAGCCTCCTGGCTCTTCGGCCGCGTGCTGGTATCAAGGTAACTGCCCGCTGCACCCAGAATAGGCAACAGACCCTGCCGGACCTGGTTTGCCAGTTTGTCTTGCAAAGCAATCAAGTCTTCGCTCGATGCAGTGAAATTCGTCTGCCACAACATGCGGTTGTTCTTGGTTTCCGTGGCTTCGAGCGTTACCAGAAGATGGTCGCCTTGCCGCAGGAAATGTCCAGTGAGGACGCTGCCAACGTGCAGTTGACGTCCTACCTGTTGCGGATCAATGTCCGGGCTGACATACTTTCGAGTCACTCCCGAAGGGCGCACGTCCAGCGTCCGGCTGTGCGTCAGCACATTGGAGATTTCGTCGGCCAGCGCGAAACGCAAATAGTCCACGCTGAAGTCGCCATTCAAGTTCTGCAGCGGTAGCACCGCAATGGCAGTTCCCCCAGGCGTCGTGCTGGTGCTGCGATGCTTAAACCACCAGGTTCCCGCCGCCGCCAGAATGGCAATCAGGAGGCCCGACATTCCCAGCAACAGGTATTTCTGCCATGCGCTGGAAGTCTGAAAAGCATTTGTGGACACCCGCAGCGGCGCTTCCCGAGAGTTCGACTTGACCGCCCCTGATTCTGTCTGCTTCTTCAGACGCTGCAGATCAGCCTTCATCTGGGTGGCGCTGGCGTAGCGCTTATCGCGGTCCTTTTCCATCGCCTTCCCGATAATGCCTTCGATCTGCGACGGGAGGGTGGGATTCTGCGTTCGCGGCGGCGCCGGTTTGTGGTGCAGCATTGCATCCAGTGTGGTGACGACGTTCGCGCCCTGAAATGGCTTCTTGCCGGTCGCCATTTCGTAGAGTACGACGCCAAAAGAAAAGAGATCGCTTCGCGGATCGAGTTCCTCGCTGCGCGCCTGTTCCGGGGACATGTAAACCGCCGTCCCCGGCACGACTCCAACGGCAGTAAGCGAGTCTTCATACGGAGTGTCTTCATTGGCTGCGACGCCCTGATCCCGCGACAGCTTGGCCAATCCAAAGTCCAGAATCTTGACTTGTCCGGTCTGCGTAATAAACAGGTTTGCCGGTTTGATATCGCGATGAATAATTCCTTTGGCGTGAAAAGCTTCCAACGCCTCCACCACCTGCACCGCAACGTCGAGAAGGTCCTCAAACTCCAGCGGCTTGCCATGAATCCGCTGCTTAAGGCTTTCGCCTTCCAACCGCTCCATCACGATGAAGGGATGGCCCCCGTTGTCGTCGATTTCGTGGATGGTGCAGACGTTCGGGTGATTCAATCGCGAGGCCGCCCGAGCCTCGCGCTCGAAGCGGTCCAGCGACTTACGGTCGCCGATCATATTGTCGGGAACGAACTTCAGGGCAACGTGGCGTCCAAGGCGCACATCTTCCGCCTCATAGACAACGCCCATGCCTCCGCCCCCAATTTTCCCCAAAATCCGGTAGTGGGAGACTGTCTGGCCGACCATGGGCGAAACCGCCGTTCGCGGCTATGTTAGGCCGCTAAGAGGCGCAGGTCAACCACTACATGGAAGACCGAGAACTGAGAACCAGGAACCAAGAACCGGAATGTAAAAACCCGACCTAAGGAGGCAAAAACCTGAAGCCTGACGCCAGAAACTGAAGCCTTAAACCCATCACTCTGTATAAAACCCCGCGGCCGACCCAACCCACTGCATATTCCTATTGTGGTCAACACCCATCATCAACCCGCGTCCCATGCGAACGATGGTCATTACCGGCAACAGTTCGTCCAGCCAGATGTACATGATGCGGATCTCCGCCTTGGTCGCTCCTAAAGGCGTTTCGATCACCGGCTCAAACTGCATGCGTTCCTGCAGGATGTATTGCGAACGCTTTGACTTGGGGATGTTCGCCAAATCCTCTTTTGTCGGCTTAAGAATCACGCCCAATCCGGCAAAGGAAAAGAGCGGCTTCACAACGTAGTTTTCCAGATCCTGTGGCAACGGTTCTACGCGGTCGAGAAAAGAAGTCTTAGGCACGCACTGGTGCTTCAAGAAAGGCAACGAAAACTTGCTCATGCGAAAGTACCAGTTAGGATGTCCCGCCCACTCCACATCAAGTTCGTCGGTGAAATTAAACGACAGCTTCAGCTTCTTTCGCACCAACTCATCCACGATCGCCCGGTTGTAAATCCGCTTTATGGGAACGCGCTTGCCGTCGCTTTCGTAAAAGAGTTCATTCCCTCTTTTTTCGATGTCGGTAATCGAGACGGTCGCAATCCCAAGAAGTTTTTCCGTAAGCAGAAAGTCCGGCAGCGTCTTCTGCCCTTTCGGATCGATCTCCATCAGAATCACATTCTGCGGATCCTGATCTCCGATAACCGCCCTTCGCAGCAGCTTCTTGTAACCGTCCCAATCCAGCCCGCTCATCAAATACTGCAGGTTCTCATCAAGCTCGAAGACTTCCATGTAAACCTGCGACAGCATTGCCTGATAAGCATAAAGAGAAGGGAAGCCCTGCAATTCAACAAGCTTGGGCTGCAGCTTGCCCGCCGCGTCGCGCACCAGCCCGAAGTCCACCTGAATGAACATGGGATGCGGCGCTTCGCGGGGCACATTGAAATCCGGCGGGATCGCCTCGAACGACGCTTTGCGGTATTCCAATCCGCCCAGTTGCTGGATCAATTCTTTGCCAGACTGCGACATCTGGTCCAGCAGCGGCTTGGGAAAGAAACAAGGCGTCTCGGAAATCTGGAACGGAACCGGAACGCCACAGCGTTCCTCCATCACTTTAAGAAAAGTCTGGTATTTGTCCGGCGTGAAGTTCGCGTTGAACTGCTGTCGCAGGGCAGGAATCATGATTTCTCAAGAACTGTAGAAACGTAGCTTGCTACGTTTTGCGGCGTTTGCTGTGTATGCGGCTTCGCCAAACCCGAAACGTTGCAAACAACGTTTCTACGATCTTCTACGCTTCCAGCAAGAACTTCCCATCCCGCATAATCTGCTCGTCATCCACCCAGATATCAAACTTCCGCCCCACCACATCGATGTGAGTCGACGAATACCATTCTGCCCCGGTATGAGCCCCGTAAGGATTGCCAAAGGCAATGTGTACCCCAGGATACTTCTCGTCCTGCAGTATCTGCCCAATCACATCTTTCAACTCAATATTCGTGCCGATCGCAAACTCGCCCACGCGATCGCTGTTCTCATCGGTATGGGTGTAACTCCAGAAATCACTCTCCAGATCATGATTAGACGAATGAGCCTCGACCACGCGATTCCCCTTCACCCGAATGGTCAGCGGATACTCCCGCAAGCTGCCAAACTTGGCGCAAAGCCAATCACCGACCACGCCATCAATCACGAACGTCCCGTTGACCTCACCCGGGGTCGTGAAAATTTCTCCGCCCGGCAAGTTTCCCCATTTATCCGGGCTGATGATCCCGCTGGTCTTCACCCAGCGATAATTCGGATTCAAATCCGCCACCAGATCAGTCCCGGCCGGCGTCTTTGCCCGCACCTGCTTGGCCTTCCGCACCATGTCGATAACTTTCACGCTGATGCGATCCACCTTGAGAAAATCCGCCCGCATGCCTTCCAGCATGATTTGACGGTTGACGTTCACCATGTGTGCATGCCGAATCTTGCGCCGGTTCACCACGTCCGTCATCTGCATGCGCGAATGCAATTCGTTGGCCTGCGCCTGCACTGCAAAGATGCTGACCTGGCTGGTTTCGAGATCGTCAACAATCTCTCGCGGAAGATCTCCCAGCGGCCGCGGCGCCAAATCTTCCAGCACCCACGCGTGATACGGCGCGCCCACGGCTTCCAATTCGCGAACCATGCTGGCCGCAATTTCTTTGCAGGCTTCGTCGGTGATGACCGCGACTTTCTCGCCGGGTTGCACGCGCAAGCAAACCCTCACCGCGTTGCGGGCGCCGGGAGTCAGTTCAGGGTCGAAGGGGATCGTATTAAAATTGCGGTTGGCCGTGCTGACAGGAACGCTCATTACCCTACTTTTCTAGCGGAAGTTTCGACCGGCGATTCGGTCAATCCTACTTCCGTCTCTTCAATGATGTAATCCACTACCTTTTTCAGATCACCGGTCTCCTCGAACACGCGAAGTTGTCGATCCGCCCCGGTTCCCATCTCCAGTATCTCGTGAATGTAATTCAACTCTTCGCGCGAATCCAGTTCGTCCACCACATCATCCACAAAATCCAGATACTCGAGGATCAATTCGCGCGCCGAAACCTCTTCCTGCTTGCCAAAATCGACCAGCTTGCCTTCGAGCCCATAACGTGAAGCCCGCCACTTGTTCTCCATCACCAGCGCGCGCCGGTACAACCGGAAGCCCTGATTCGCCGCGTGCAGCTTATAGAGCTTCGCAACCGTTGCCTGGATGAGTGCAGCTAGGGCGATGGTCTCATCGACCCGCATCGGAATATCGCAAATCCGGAATTCCAGCGTGTTAAAGAACGGATGCGGCCGAATGTCCCACCAGATCTTCTTCGCGTTATCGATGCAGTTGGTTTTGATCAGCAGCTTGATGAAGTTCTCGTACTCGCCCCAACTGGGGAAGTAATCGGGAATGTTGGTCCGCGGAAACTTGTCGAAAACCTTGCATCGGTAAGACTTCAACCCGGTGTTCATTCCCAGCCAGAAAGGTGAATTGGTCGAGAGCGCGAGAATATGCGGCAGAAAATAGCGCGCATGATTCATCAACTGGATCGCAACTTCGCGATCCTCAATTCCGATGTGCACATGCAAACCAAAAATCAGATTGGCCCGTGCAACCAACTGCATGTCTTCAACAATGTGCTTGTAGCGTTCACCCGGCGTAATCTCCTGCACCCGCCAGTCGGCAAAAGGATGCGTCGCAGCCGAAGCCAGCCGCAGCCCATTATCCTTGGCCAGAATGACCATGTCGCGGCGTAGTTCCTTGACTTCCGCCTTGGCCTCTTTGATCCCGACGCAGACCGAAGTCCCCACCTCGACCACCGACTGATGCATCTCCGCCTTGACTCGCTCCTGCAGCAGAAGCTTGCCTTTTTCGATCATCTCCGCATGGATATGCGAGCGCAGATCGCGGGTAACCGGATCGACGGTCTGATATTCCTCTTCGATTCCGATAGTGAAGGTAGGTCGCATGGACTCGCTAACCGTTCATAAGTATAACAATCCGGCTAGGATTAATCCCGATGTTTTGTACTTGAAGCACGTGGAAACAGCCGTCCCCGTCTATCCTGTCCGAGCAA
>Ga0206933_1065_pt1 | contig 24018 bp, 30 predicted proteins | sample Alteio_BWOrgHeat_15_FD_152937 | JGI IMG/M metagenome (GOLD analysis project Ga0206933, IMG submission 152937) | Enriched cells from forest soil in Barre Woods Harvard Forest LTER site, Petersham, Massachusetts, United States -... | ecosystem: Environmental > Terrestrial > Soil > Temperate forest >... | reverse complement strand
GGGGTCGGTAGCGATTGTCTTTGCGTTAGCTGTTTGGAGTGTAGGATGGGGCGTAACCTTCGATGGAGCGATTTTACTGCCTGTCCAGCAAACGCTAACTATCTGCAGAAGCACGGATCGCGGCACGAAAACGATACTACGGAATCGCCCACAAACTGGCACGAACTATACATGCCGTGGTAAGCAGACTTTACGGCAGCGCAGATAGAGCCGCTTAGTTACTAATCGACCATAGTGCGGATGGCTAAAAATCAACTTGAGTGGGCGCGCTCGGGATTATGTTCCTGAAAGAGAGCTTCATTCCTGTTAGTCTATTGTAAGTTGACCTGGGGTCACGGCCAATCTTGGCCCCGAACATCTTCCCGTTTTCAGGCATAGAGGCTCGCCGTTGTTGTTGATCACAAACACCAACTTCAGGGGCATCAACCCTGAAACAATTGGCATACGTGTCTTATTCCACTCCCCAAAACACGCTCAAAAAAGTTTAGATCGCGAGGGTACTTTAGTGTAAGGAGTAAAATCGATGATGACACCGAATCACCCGCAATGGGTTGAGTTTATGAACAAACTCGCTGGGCCAGGGTACTGCGACTTCCAGCGGGGTCCTGAAGGGCCGACGTGGATGTGCAACGGAACCACGTTTGCAGAAGCGATACTCGCAGACATGGGATTCGCCGAATCCGCAATCAGCGACAATTTGGAGTTCTTCGCAGAACACGGCGGCTTCTGCGACTGCGAAATTGTATTTAACGTGGAAAGCAGCTTTCACAATGCGCAAAATGGGGATGGCTGCGCTGAAGATAACGATGATGAGGTCGAAGAAGCTGATTCGTAGCGAATTGCGCACGACATAAGTGCAGCGTTTGAGAAAACAAAGTGAATAGGACATTTTATTTTGATGGCCTGGGATATCCTCCAGGCCATCTTTATGGCATCCCAAACAAAGGCTCCACTAAAAATACTTCCTGTTCCGATCTGATTGTTGCACGCGCACCACGGCCGTCCATACAATCCCCTCAATGCCCCAACCTCAGCGAACACCACCCCGCCAGCGCAGTCCAGCCCACAGCGTGCATTGTGAAAAAGGCCTTTGTCACCTTAAATGGCGAACTATTGGCGTCGGAAATCCTGGCAATCACGCCCAGGATCGGGGTGGTAATGAAGATACGGGCGGCGATCATGAAGATGATTATTGAGAATAAAAACGCCAGGGGCAGGAACGTTGTATGCATCACCCAAAAGAGCGCGCTCAACTTCTTTGCTATGGACGATTGAATCGGGTACGGACCTGTCGCCCGCTTTCTCTAACAAGGGTCACCCTTAGTTTTGAGGTGGTCTAACCGTTTCAACTGCTTTCAAACGCAGCATGGCCGCTCGAAGAGCTACAATCGACTTTCCAGTGAACCAATGTATCGACACATGTACCCTATCGCCATTTTCCATGTCGAATACAACCTCGTAACGCATGAGCCTTACCAAGTCCCCTCTTATGGTTCTGCGCGTACTGCCTGCGTTAGGCCCTCGCTTAATCGGATCAAGCGAGGGATCACGCGGTATGGCGGCGGAAGCACTAAATTGAGCGCCATCCTTTGCTGGCGGCTCGAAAAACTCATAATTTCGCATAACCCTATTCCTCGTAATTGACATCGCTTTGCCAATCGATGCACACTCGCGAATTATATCTTTCGACAAATTCACATGCCGCACCAACTTAACGTCTAACAAGTTGTATCAATAACCAAAGGCCAGTAAACATGCAGATCAACTCTACACACATCAGTAGGAGTGACAGATCGGAAAGCGACAATGAAGCGGTAACTATAGCATTCTGATTCGGAACGCATGCCCTGGCGAAGCCTCTAACACATCCGATTAGCAGACTAGCGGCAATCAAAAGCGAGGCATTCTTGGCTCGTGACACTTGGAACCGAGAGGCCCAAAGGCTGGCAATACCTCCAAGGAGTAAGAGCAGCGCTGAAACAAACGTAAACAAGTGATACACATGAATCACTCTTGACTTTCCAACTCTCGCATCCGCTTTTCCAGCGCCTCATCCGTGGCGTCTTCAATCCACCCCATTCGCGACCATAATTGCAGCTGATAATCCCGTCCGCCGCGACAGGCGAGCTTGCTCTGATGACCTTTAGTAGCTGGGCCGTGACAACGGTGTGGTTTACCCCTGAGCAAATACTCGCGTATCTTATCCAGGCGACCAGCGCGCAGCTCCACCTGGTTGCCATCGGTCCTGAAGATGCAGCTGGCACATTGTTCAGCGGCAACGGGATGTTTTAGGATTTTGGTGTCTGGCATGGATGGATTATACCTTGTGGAAGGTGCGGGATCAGGCTCCACGTGGGCATCGATTATTTTTTGCGGCACAGGGTACTTTATTTATAACAGTCCCAAACGAATGGGGTGTGATTGTTCACTTAGCCTATAAAGGCACGAAAGAGATAGGGGTTTCGAAAGCAGTACAGATCAAGCAAACAAATCTGACAGGTCGAAACTACGAAACCCGATCTGCGCCAGACAGGTTAGGTTCGAGAACAATAATAACAAAAGAAGGAAGAAAAATGTCACGATACTGGAATCGTATAGTAATTGAGGAACGACCAGTTAGTCAAATGTCTAAGCTAATGCAAACCATGGTAGCTGACATGCTTAGCCAGAACCCAAGCAGGACGTTTGACCTGTGTGTTATTGAAAGCGCTGTTGCGTTTCTAACACCGCAGAGGCTGCTGGGCCTCGTTACCACGGAAGAACTTGAGGCAAGCATCGAGGAATTAGAACTCGTTCGCGACGCAAATAACGGCGTCGTGTTTGTACAGGGCGAGTTTTCCAATTATAAGAAATTTGAAACACTAGAAGACGCCATAATGTGGTTTGTAAAAGGTGACGGCTTCAAAATAGACGGCCGCCGCGAGGACGTAGCTGAAATGGCGGGCGTCGGAGTCAAAGACGTACAAACAATACTGGGTCCTCGTTGTCCATTTGTGAATCGCGAATTTACGCAAAAAGACTTCGAAATTTGGGATCAGTACGACGCTGATCAACTGATTTGGGCGAAGCAGCAGGTTTCGCAAATAGTCATCGATTTTCTACGACAATGCTCGGACGATGCATACTATTGGCGTGTTGGCGATGTGATATATTACGATGATCCTAAATATGGAAATGTATACACAGTCAATGACCTTGACTACAATTCTGAATATGGATTACATTGCAAAAGCGACAATCTCCGACATCACGAGGCGGTATCTGATTAGCATAGCGACGGAGAACACGTAGACTATGAAGCGACAACAAGGGGCCACGATCCCGCGGCCCCTTCCTGATACCATCGCCTGCCAGTTCGCCAAGCTATGTCGTCTTTCGGGAGCCAATCACAGCTTCCAATGCCTCAGGACTATCGGTTCGATACTGGCCCTTGCCATCCCAAGCCACGGTGATCGCCGTGCCATTAATATTTATGGTCGGTACATCAAGGGATAAGTCCGCCAGAATCGCCTTTGTCTCGGCAAACGAAATCCGTTTCTCTAAGCGCATCGTGAGGCCGATAACTTGCATTTGACGCTCCACAGCTGGTGATGCTAACCGTTTTTGTAACTCTTCATTATCACGGGCATTTTTCTGGTACGCCAAGGTAACTTCCGCCGCAGATTCGTCTCGCCGCTTATCCCGTTCAAGATCGACACCGCGCATTTCACGCTTGATGGCAGCGCGCGCTTCATCCGAATCTAAATCCACTATAACGGCCTTTTCCCAGACTGGGATATAGTGTGCCTGTTTTGGCGATATATATCCCGATCCAATCGCAAGTTTGTCATGATCCACAAGCCAATGCGCAATTACTGCCTCAACAGTCTCTTCAGAATATTCAAAATCGCACAGTTCGCGAGTTTGCTTCCCGATTTCGATGTCCCGTTTAATTGAAGTTTTTGGCAATACTCGTTTGACGGCGGCCTTTTGAACTGGCGGAGCGGGTGTAGGAGCGCTCTTTGTTTGAATATTTGGAGAATCCAATTCATGAGACGAATCACCTGTCTGCGTTATTTCCTGGTCTGATTTAACAGCCTCGGTCAACTGAAACCCCTTAAGCTTGAGATCGGCAATTATCAAATCACGCACATAACGCGCCATGTTTCCGCCTGAAGCCTTTTCTACGGCCAGGCGCATGGCGATGGGAATGCAGACCTTTAAAGCGTACGACGGTCCGTCTTCGCCAGATGACAAAATATGCTGAGCCAGGGATTTGCGGCCCCCGCCTGGCGCGCGTTTATGATTTGTTATTTGTTCTTCCATAATTGTAACCTACAGCCTATTATAGACCATTAAATAAGACACCTTAACGGCGTTTAGCGGCGTCTCTGGCGGATAGCAAATCTAAGACGGGACAGCGACCAAGCACACACTCCACCCTAATTTAGACCATTGAATAGTGTACGGAACGTATTCAATCCAAATCGCCATCAGACAATTCAGTTAGTTTTCTATCCTCAAAAATAAAATACCCTTCGTAGCGGAATTCGGTAAATCAGTCGTAGGCGTGACTACGCTTGCTACAGTGAATGCTCTTTATTTTGAATACTGCAAGTTTTTTTGGACATTCAGGGTGACGAATTATCTAGCTCATTATCCGTGTCAATACTGTCTTAAACTGTAGGCTGTTCTATTGGCTCCGCAACTACTCGTCGTTCATTAAACAGGCTCGCAGAACCACGACGTAAAGAAGTTTCTCGCCATCCACAAATTTCATCGAAATTTCACAATAATGGATTTGTGTTAATAAATGCCAATAGATTAGTCCCTTACTGTCGCCATGGTACATCCTCATTTAGTGCCTGTATCATGGCGATACATATTATTTTCAGCATACTAATACAACCACAAAATAACAACTAAGAGGTTAAAACAAATGAACGATGACAGATTGAATTTGGAAAAATGCGATGCGATAACTATTCCCCTGGAAGCGATGAAAGATGTTAACGATGATTTTCACCGTGGCCAAAGTCGTGGCCATAAGTGTTGCAGTTGTAGGCTTTCCATTTCGGGGCTGAGTAGTCTCTCGGAAGGATCAGTAAAGTCTTGCGCGTGCTTGAGCCTGGATAATCATCACGGCCGAATACACGGAGAAAGTAAGGCAAAAACACCCGAATACCGTGCCTATGTGAACTTGCTGCAGCGGTGCTTTAACAGTAACAACCCAACGTATCACCACTACGGGGGACGCGGAATCACCGTCTGTCAACGCTGGCGCGACGCGTTTGATAATTTCATGGCAGACATGGGAGCACGACCTCAGGCTGATGGAACGAGTATGCGAAGCCCTTGGTCCATAGAGAGGCGCAACAATGACGGCCCGTATGAGCCAGATAATTGCAAGTGGGAACATATCACCAGCCAAATCCAAAACCGACGGTGCACGAAGTGGCATGAGTACGAGGGAAAGCTAATTTGTCGGTCTGAGTTTGCTCGCACCGTGGCTACCGACGAAGTACCAGAGGATGCTGTCCTGAGACGATTGGGAAAAGGGTGGACTATCGACAAAATACTATCAACACCAGTGAAGAAGTACCGCAAGTCCAAACCTGAGGCCAACTAAAATGAAAGTTCCGTGCGGTTAAGCTCGGAAAGCACGAAAACAACCTTAGATGAAACAGGTCGCTGCTAATTCGATGCAGTAACCATTGTATAAGACAGACAGATTTAGCAACGAGCGACGCCAACTGCTCATTGCAACAGATGCCCACCGCTTTTGTGCGGCGCGGCGTGAGACCCGATTATACACCTTGAGTTGGCGCTTTGGGGGTGTATGGTCGGGTTTCTTGTTTGTGAACAGCGTGCACCACACGCTTAAGAGACAGAAGATGAGAAGACTCATTGAATCACCCGCACAAGCGCCAGCGGAAGAACAGGTGGACTATCGCTTTCGCGACATCACAGTCACTCGGAAATATCGAGACATTTTATCCCGCGAAATCCCTGGACTCGCGAACAACCCCGCCTACTGGCGCATGTATCACCAACTAGTTTATCGAAATTGGAAAGATCACGAAACTGGTCTCCAGCTCCTTCCACATGGACTTATAGCTGAAATCGAACACGCTGACGATGAGAACTTTGTCCTTGACGAACATTATCGTGGCAAGGCGTTTGTAGATCGGTTCAGCGCCGATACTGGTATAAACATAGACCTAACGGACCATGTATATCATCCTGACCCAAACAGGCGCAAAGTGCGCTGTGTCAGGTCGTTTGCCTTACGATCTTGTGTTTGGGATGCAATCACCGACGAGCGCGCCAGAGATCGATCTAATAGCGAACTCGTTTGGTTGCACACTGGCAACAAATATCTCCGCAAGCACACGGTGGAACTACGAAGATATGACACGGCCGCAGCTGATGCGAGATTCAATGCCAACACAAGTCACCAATCGGCAATGTTGATTGATTATCTCAACAATCTCGATTCCCATCGTTTCACAGGAATCCTCAAGCACCTTCCCGAGGCATACGCTGCTGCCAAGGGACTAAGTGATTACGCCAATCAGAACTATATCCTCGACAGTATTCACGATCAACCCAAGCCGTTTTATCACCCTGTTGATAGAACTATGCGCATCTACGCCGTAGGTCAAAGTTTTAATAGGTTACAACGCGACCTTCGCAAGATAGTGACTCAGGACTGGATCACGGGCGATCTCCGATCTGCTCAGCTTGCCATCAACGCAACAATATGGGGTATTCCCGAGATTAACGAGTACCTTCGCTCGGGCGGTAAACCTTGGATCGACTTATGCGATCACATGGCACTTAAGCCCACTGGCGACAACAAAGCCATCATCAAAACTGCTGTGTACTCGTTAGGGTACGGCATGGGCAACGACAATTGCTGTAAGCAGCTCGGTGAATCATTCCCCAGCGGAACAAAGGCTTTTGACAGATTCACCTCCCATCCCATAATCAACAGCTTACTGATGGCGCGATCACGGCAGCTTAGGAAGATAAACGATAAGTTAAATTGCGGTGGCATCGATGCGTATGGTAAATTCATCCCACTCGAATATCACTATGTCAAAAACTGCACAGGACAAGAGTGTGAATATTCAAACAACAGATCAGTCCTCGCTTGCATCTCGCAGTCATATGAAATGAAGCTCCTGGAACCTGTGATTCATGAAGCACTGAGGGTGCAACACGACGAACGTGGCTTTGCAATCACTTCCTGGCTCCACGATGGATTTTGCTTCTGCCCCTATGGCAGTAGGGACAAAGATGCGATCATGGAGCGATTGGCAACCTTGGTTAAGCGCCAAGCGGATGACTTGGGAATCTACACCAGCTTAGAGTACTCGTGACGAGAGTAACCGCTTGCACCATTGCCAAAACGCATCGTACTCTGATGACCATTTTGTGACTCTTGATATTTCGACCCCAATTGCCTCTATTTACCTTTAGGTCATGAACGATTCACTCTTTTTGGTCGGTTCCACGCGATTCACTGTCTTCGAGTAGGGCTTGAAGTCTATTGTGGCTCCGCTACGGGCCAGGTGCCTATTCCCCTGCTCTTGCTTATGGGATTCTCAGTCTACGCCACCTTCGGGGCCAGGTTCACTCAGATTCGCCTCTGGCTAGTATTAGGCTGCTTCGCGCCCTGCGTCTTCCATTTATTCATTTTCTTCATTTGTTTCTTCCTCCTAAATAACCGCGTAGTGTAGAAGGAAGCCAGGTACAACTTGGGGCAAATTGGCCAAAATGACACAACTGCCCATAGGCCACCTTCGGGGCCACTCTTGATACTTTCTTCAACATTGATAGTTAGTATCTACACGCAGCTTTACTCTAGGGATCGTGTGCAAACAGTGCAGATTATGCCTGGTGGCTGAAAATATCAATACTCGGAAGGGGCCGAACTGGAGAAACAGGCAAAATGCAAACAGTCACAGTGCTCGACCCGTAACAACGTTCGCAATATGGTAGAATGCCAACCATGCGTATACTCGATATCGATCTTGATTTCTTTCTATGTGATGTACGACATAGCGCCACACCTGGTACACGTGCCGATCCTGAGCTTTACCAACCATGGCCTGAAAATGATGTCCGACTGTTTTTAGAACAATACTGCGGCATCACCAAACCAATACCTGGCAGGTTCGTTGTAGAACATGTAGAGGTGTTTAATGACTGGGAACGACGGATAAATTCGCACGAACTGATTACGCCGTTTGAGGTCATACACGTTGATGCCCATGCTGATCTCGGACTTGGTGATTCCTCGTATCTTTTCATAGCTACCAAGCTACTAGGCACTGCGGTGTCAGATCGGCTCCGTGAGACTCGCCAACGCCCTAACGAAGAAGGATTGTTGTCAGGAAATTACCTCGCATTCGCAATTGCATGCCGCTGGCTCTCGTCGCTCACTTATGTTCATCATTGGCGGAAGAAGGGCGATGACTTCTGGCATCGCTACGTAGTAGACATGAATCTTGAAACTCAGGGAATACAAATGCCTTACTTCGGGCCAGCTACGGCCATGCAGTTGTTCAACAGAGCGAAGGAACCGCGGCACTTAGAACCGCGCCTTCCGTTTACGAGAACAGCGGCTCACAAATACCGAAACAGTGAACCCTACGACTTAATGTATCTCGCGCATTCGCCGCTTTACACGCCAACAACTGCGGACCCACTGATCGATGTCATCCGTGAATACATGAATGAGGATTAAGATTACAAGGGTTAGTTGTGCGTCGGTCTGTCCATAAAAAAAGGTCAAATCATCGCAGGTTACAAACTTGCCGCAGAGATCGCTGGCGGCGGCTATATGAAATATTCACTCCAATCTGTGGGTTTTTCGGGGGTTGAAACGGCAAAACCCACAGCGAAACCCACAGTAAGTAACGATACAATTCACGATCAGCCCGAGGGGCAAATTGGTCAAGGTGTGGGTTATGTGGGTCTTGTGGGTTATTCTAAGGGTTCAGCTATAGAAAATAATCAATATAACATGCGTAATAAAAAATCGAAATTTTATACAGAACCGCTGGAAAAAACCGACAAACCCACGAAACCCACAACCGCCCTTAATCTTCCCATTTCTGATACGACATGGGAAGGTATCCATTTAACATATCGAGGCTTCTGGACAGGCGATATCGACACCGTGGACATTGTAGAGTTTGACTGCAAAGAGGGCCACCACCACGCCTTCCGCAAGGATGGGGATTATTCTGAATCTTGCGCTCGGTCGAGTGATCCAAGGGGGACTTTGCCAGAAGGATTTTGGGTTGTGAAGACTTGACCCAAATCCCAAGCTTTGCCTCAAGTGGCCCGCGGCAGCGGGCCGCTTGAGGAGCTGACGCGGAATCGAATGGAAGGCTGCAGGTTTTCATTTGGGATGAATCGGACCAGCAATAAAGGCGGCTCAGACCGAGCCAGTCGGGCAATAGCTACGGCACCTTTTGTTTTTCAGGATGTTTCGCGTGCCACGTAACCCATTCGTTGAAATTGTCATCCAGGAGTGTCCAGTCCCACTCGCCTTGTTCGTTTACAACTGTCGCCTTGAGGTCAGTATCGTGTTCCAAAAGAGGCAAACGCTTCTGAATATTCGGCATATAATGCTCGCTAATAAGCGTTTCGAACTGGTAGTCATGCGACGCATGAGCATCATGCCAGAATGTGGTTACGACTTCAAACTCATTGAGAACTTGCTTGTAAGCTGTCTGGTATGCGTAAACCAACTTCAACACGTCTGCAAGCTTGCCTCCATCTTTTAGAAATAGTAACCGCCGCAAGTAGTCATTCTTATAATAGACTGATTTTTCAATCGGATTATCTGAATCGACGCTGGTGATCTTCTTTTCGTCAAAAAGATATTGCAGCGCTTCTAACTTCATTTTCTGATCTGTCCATAGTGGAAGGCTATATTCAAGCCTGGAGATTCGCAACCGAGTGTCGGCGTCGAATGCCGTTCCCCATGAAGCAGCGAGCTGTATAGTATTTTGAGTGTCGTTTGATTGATCGTGTCTCAAAGTGGCATCGCTATAATACACGGTGGCGAACAACGTCGCAAGTAAGGCCAGTACGGAGACAATCGCGCAAAATATATTTACTTTCGATTCCCACGCCATCTTTTCTTTCGACTGATGACCTTTTGTCGCGGCATCGTGATTCTGGTCGTGCTGCAGTTCCTTACTCAAAATGTGACTGGGCAGCAACCCCTCCCCTTTTTTGGTTGCGACCGAGATCGGTACTCCGCTATCATTCACTGATGGAGCCTTCTTCAGTGTCACTTTGGGTGGATGGGACATATTGCCTCCTCATTTTATCAGGAAATAAATGGATTGCAAGAAGCATGCCAGCTCACCGCCATCACACTCGGCGACATGTTCGGCGTGTACTAATGGGTTAAAACATCCACGGTAATACACTCGCCCGTTATTTTCCAAATTTTTTCGATACATTGTCAGTGCTATGCTGATCACAAAATTATTTCTGCCGTCTTAAAAAGTGTCAGTCCCCTTGGGGTACACTGGAACCAGACTTCAGACATTGCAAGTGGAGGTACAGTTGTGACCGACCAGCGTATACCGCCAGATGAATGGCGACGGATGCAACGGGAGAATGGCCAGACCCTTGAGCGTGCAATTATAGACCTAGAAAATGACTATAATCTGGGTTTCATGGTGGAGTTGGCTCGTTCAATCCGCATGGACACAGACATAAATTTCTCGGACCTCTGGACGGATGTCAAATCGGTGCAAGAACAGTTTATTACTCTTAGGCCAACTGACCGAAGTCAACGCGACGAACTTTGGGGTCGGTTCAATCGTTTTCGCGATGCTGCGCGTGAGGCGCAAAAAGCTTGCAATGACAGGCATAACCGTGATTGCACCGACAATTATAATCAAGTAAACGGCGAGCTTAACAATATTGCCAATAAGTACGATCTCGACATGATCGGGAACTTTACAAAGGGAAACTACGGACCAACAAAGGGCTTTCGGGAAGACGCCGATGAGGTTAGGCATTTACTTACAACTCTCAAATTCCGCAGGGATGATCGTGAAGAACTATGGAATCGCCTTAACAAAATGTGGGCAAGCATCAAGGAACGCAACGAAACAAAACGACATGAGTGGCAAAAGAGCCAACAGGAATATATCTGGAAACTTGAAGAGCGCCTCGAAAAGTCATGTGCGTTCCTAAATAGCCAAAATGACCAGCTCTATGAACTTCGAGAGAAGCGTGACAGTGCCAGAACTGACGATTTTCGTCAAACCGTAGAAGGTTGGATTAGCAGCCGTGAAGACAAGATATCCGATGCTGAACGCCAGATCGACGAGCTTAAAGACAAGATTTACGAAGCAAAAGCTAGACTGAACGAGTAATCAAGCGGCGGGACAGAACGCGGCGGTTTGTCCCACTGCGATCTGCTGATCCAACGCTACTTCGCTAATACGCTAAGTATGGGAGCTTCAGCCCTACCAATAAACTCCCCCCTCCCGCCAAAAAGCGCATCCCCTGGTCAATAGAGAGAATGCGCTTTTCAGTGTGGTTCCGCCCCTATTCAGTCCATCACTCATTGCGAGCGGGTAACCTGGCGTCACCACAAATCGGACAGGTGCTATCTTAACTTGCATCGGCGCACTGTGCCGATGCAAGGCTATGAGAATCATTTTCCCGCTGATGCTCATGTCCAAACATCGGAACTTGTACCGATTTGCCAACTCCATCGCCTGCGCTGTCGCATTCCGCCCCACCCTCTCATACCCAGCAGAGCAAAGCTAACCGCAAGGTAGCATGTGGATGAAATGAGGATAGTTTAGGTTCAGCTCCCCCAGACACTAAAAAACGCACCAACCTGACCGCTGATGCGCATTTTAGTGTGCTTAGTCACTACGTTTACCTTTTCCATCGCAGTGATGCAAGGCCAAAACGAAGCGGCGGCACAAATCGGATGATTAAATTCGACTCCCAGCGTTCTTTTGCAAACGATGGGAGGGTGTACGCCTTGTATGTCCCCAGAGTGAGAGAGGGTCAAACATTGGCAGGGATTGCTTTACTATGGCGGTGAGGAGCCGTCCCATTCGTGATTGGGATCGGGAAGAAAGGTTAAACCTCCAGCAGCCTTGGTATGAACCAGCCAGCCTCCTGGTACCTTTGCACGCAAAACGGCGATAGGAATACGATCCTTACCCGCCTCCGACTTAAGTACTTCCCATATCAGTGCCATGTCTTATTTCTCCTATTATTATTCTCACCCTAATTCTCTATCATACTCGGGATGACATTCCTCACACATCGACGGAGCCTCATCTACGATGCCTTCAAGCAGTCGGACAAGCTCAGATTCGTTGCCGTCAAACACCTCAACTGATGGATCGAGATAGCTAACAAGCTCGTTAGCTAACGTATACGAATCCTCAATATCACCGCCATCGACCAAATACGTTTCTTCCTCATGTTCAGGACAATAAGCCATAACACCAGCGAGTACAAGGATACGTACCGCCGCATCCGATTTGCGAGATTCTAGGTCCAGCCACTCTTCTGTTTCTTTGGGGATTTTCATTTGGGGCGGTGTTAGCTATGGCGGTGTTAGATTCCTCCCTGGGGCGGTAATCGGGAGACGAGGTATTGCTGATATTCACAAAAAGTCATTCTGACGCAAAAAGACACATTCCTGAAGACCTTGCGCAACTGATTACGAATATCGATCCGAAAGCAGCGGTTACTACAACCTGGCGTGCCATTTTATTGGCCGTAAGCCATTTGCTACTCGGGTAGACCGCGAAACTTCCGATACCTTTTCTCAACCGCCGCAGATTCCGCCTTCCTGACCGTATGGTACGGATACGGTTTCACGCGTGAAATGGCGCGGTAGAACTCAGGCCCAAAGCACTCATACGGAGTTCGCGGATTGTAGTTTAGCAGGATCGGGTATTCATGCCTCTTAACAGTCTCCTTGGTATAAATTTGGAATTGGCAGCCTTTGTCCGCAAGTCCTATCGCCCCCACCCCAGTCATTATCTGAGCATGCTTAAGAGCATCAAGATAGATTTTGATAGTCGGTTTATCCATGATCTTAATAGGGTCATTCTCAAATCGGAAGTACAACGGGCCAGTGATCTCCATCTTTGTGACTTGATCAGGTTGTAGGTTACGGACCAAAGCGCGAGTTTGGGCATCAGGAGCCACATGGAAAGTAAACACGATTTTGGGTGCGTGGTGGATAGAAGGCCGATTGCAGCCACTGATGACTAAGGCGCAAAGGCCGATGATTGCGATACGTGTTGTTGGCATGGTAGTTTTCCTATGTTAGTTTATTCGACAGGCTCAACCAACGCGATTCCATGGATAAGAACCACTAGCGCAAAGCCGCTAATGGCACTTCTGCATGAAACAACGTTGGCGTTATAACAGGCAATCACTGTTTATTCCCTTTAGAGGTAGGTTCCGCTAAGTACTTTGGCGCAGTCGCAACCTTTATTTCCTTGAGAGCATGGTAGAACTTATCGCCATAAGTGTCCCTGGCAAAATGTGGGCAAAAGTGGAACGTGATTGGTGCATCCTTGCGGCGGATCGAAGTCCTGGTGTAAATCTGGATTGTGTCATTTGCGCCTAAACCTACCGTTTCGCGATCAATGCCGATGACCTCGGCATTTTTAAGGCCATATAAAATCTCATCGTTAAGGTGTCGGTCGGTGATTTTAATTGCATCCTCTGGTGTGTATCTCTCATAATCAGGTCCATTAATCTCCATGCGAACGACATCTTCTGGTTGGATGCTTTGCACCAATTGCCGCACGTCGGAACGAGGGTATTCTCGCAAGTCACTGGATTCTTCTCCTAAAGTTGTGTTTTTATAGTGCTTGCGCGAGTCCTGATTACAGCCGCAAAGAGCCAGAGCACAGAGGCCGAGAATTGCAAAGCGTATTGGCATGGTTAGATTCCTGTGGTTACAACGTAAAGAATAGCAAATGGTTTCGCGCGATCCTCGTCCTGTCCGCACATCAATTTGCAGTAGCGGCAGTCCGAGGTTATTATGTGTTCCACATTGTGGAGTGATTGTTGGTAGTATTTCGCAACGGCACCCATAGCGAGAGGCATTACACTTTACGCTAGTCTACTACAATAGCCTTCATTGGCGCTACGATTGGCGCACAGTCAAGCAACGGGGTAAGGCGGGATTGAATAGGTAAGCGCTGGGGAGCGACTGGAGAGAGAGTTTGGCACAGAAGAAGAAAATCAGTGTATGCAAAGATCAGCAGCCATCACAATGGCACTAAATCGGCCGTTAGTGCTTCCAACCACAACGCCAATTCCCGTAGTGCTGACTGTGTGCTGGGCGTTGTAATAAAATGGACACCTACAGTATCTACAGATGACGAGCGCCCATTTTCAACTCGGCGGACAGTTCCATGGAAAACTACGGGCCTATCGTGAAAAACAGCTTCGATCTCCACCACATCATCACATTTAAATTTGTCGTTGGTGGCGAAGGACAATCCAGAATTGCTCACATCCAAAACCGCAATGCCTCGTTCAGACTGGTGACTTACATATAGCTGAAATGTGGGAATGATTCGCGCACGCGCCGTAAGTGTCAAACGTACCCGCAGAGCATGTCGGTTGTCGAGTGGCTGGGTTGATGTTGCCATTAGTGGATTGTTGTGCCGATAACACGGTTGCCCAGAGTGGCAACTATTCAGACATACCCATAGCTGCTGGGCTACAAACTAAGCGCATTTAGGTCACGTAGGATCGGTTGGCCTTAAAAGGCGCACTTGCGGGCTCGCTACAGTTCCTTAGTCCTGATAAACGTCGGCGGCGATAACTTTTAACTTATCCATTGCGGCCTGATGCTCAGCAGCGTAGGGATTACTCTGGGGCAGCACCTTAAATAGCGAGCTGTCGCGGCTCGGGTCTACACCCTGATGGTCACACGCAACTTCCCATAGGCGATTAATTTCAGCGACCTGGGCTAAACGATCTGATTCTGTGTATTTCGTTAGTGTGCTTGTCATTTTGTTAATCCTCTGGCAGGATGGACTTAGGTTAAGTATACCCGATGCGGCAAGTGCGTGTAGGTTAGAAATTTCAAATATTGGTGCACCACTTCGTGCGCCAAAAATCAGCCGAGCTACAATTGAATGTCAGTCTGTGAGGATAGCCTGAAGAGGCCTTGTGAGCACCGTACAGGGACGATACACAATTGCAGGCTTTCGCATGACGTGGCGTGGCACAGCGAAATAGAAGGATGGAGGAATACGCTTGCGAGGGGCGGATGAAATCGGTCCTAGTTATAATGACTGGCGTCACAACAGCGCTTAAGTTTGAATTCGTAGTGTAATCGTACCAAAATGATTGTGATGCTACCTTCCGACCATCAACCACGCCGCGTCTACTTCCAGCGCCATTGCGATCTCTACAATCTCCACATCAGTGCAGGCCCTTCGTCGGGCCTCGATCTTCCATAAATCACGATGGTCAATTTCCCAGCGGCTCTCAGTATTGATCTGAATCCTGGCACAAACAGCATCGTGAGTCAATCCAAGCTCAACCCGCCTCTGCCGCGCCCGTGGGCCGATCAGATTCATCTTCCCGTCTATAGTTTTCAATCGAGCGGTCCGAGGCATTCGTCTGACTCTCTTCTGAATGAGTGCCAGATTGTGGCCGCTATTGAAAATATTGTTTCGCCCAAGATGGTAATATCTCGCTTAAGATGGTAATATATTTTATAGGATAGGCCAGATGTCAATTCGGCAGGCGCAATCCGTGCAGGATGCGTCTTCAGTTCTAAAGGATCACGAACAGCGCTATTTCGAACAAGGCAATTGCTTCGTGGCACTTCAGACCTACCGCCAGGCGCTCCCAGGACAACCCTCGGCAAGGTTGTCGAACGTTATCGTCACGGACCATACTTGAAGCCTCAATAATCCAACTTCTGTACACCACTAACCACGAACCATCTGAGTTATAGCGCTACTATCTCGTCAATCATATGCTTCATATCTTTGTACTTTAATGCAACAAAAAGAATTTAGATGATCACACTACTTAAAACATCACTGCCAGGGCGAAAATCGATAGCGAAGTTATTGCAAACTCTAACGACATATCGTTTGCCCAAATGGGCTACTATGCTCACTTTGGCGACGCTAGCTCTGATCTGGCTGGTGCCAACAGCGCAATACATTGAATTGGGACGCCACGTGAGGTATGTGGCGGACGATTGGGATGGTCTGCCACCAGCAACCACATCTATTTGGCATGACTGGGTTCGAATGTGGCACCTATGGTGTGGGCGATATTCGTGGGTGATCTGGATGGATGTTCAGGATCGCCTTACGAACCGAATGATCAACTATGTCGCCATCATGGTCGCCCTGTTTTATGCATCTATATGTTATATGCTTCGTGCTTGGTTGCCCTGGCGCATAAGCATTCCCCTCACCCTGGCGATTGGCTCCGCTGAGATGATGCTGTCGCCATCGATTAATGACGCGTTTTTCTGGCAGTCATCGACAAACCAATATCTCACATCGCTGATTGGGGCATGTTTGGTTGCTGGCAAGCTTGTTCGGGCTACACGTTTGGGCGCAAAGCCACTTGACTATGTCATTGTCACATTGGGAGTATTCGTAACGAGTGGTTTCAACGAAGATGCTACAATATGCTACGTTTTACTGCTTGGCGCTGCATTTATATGGTATTTCCGCACCAATGCAGCACGATTGCTTTGCACTGCATTTTTTACCTGCTTAGTATGCTTTGTCGAATTAGTCACTGCTCCTGGCAATCATGTGCGTGCCGTAAATGATCACTTTGCACTCCACCACAACATTGTTCACGTGATCGTTATCGCATTTCAAACTAGCAGCCACTATTTGGCGGGATATAGCAGCGTATGTGGAATATCAATGCCATCGTCTCTTGATTGGCCGCGATTCTTTGTTTATCCAACAGCGGCAATATTGGTTCCGATTTTGCTTATTGGAACCATTGGAGGGCGCTCAGTCGGCCTCGAACGACAATCGTGGCAGTGGTTGCTGAAATTGTTAGCGGCGATATTGTTCTGCGGCCTCGGCTGTGTATACCTTACATTTGTTGGAGGAGCATGGGCCTTCGGTGGAGACATGTTCCCTCGAATCAAAGTTTTCCCAACTTTTGCTCTGATTATGATGGTCGCGTCAATTGGGTATCTGCTTGGCCGAAGTCTGCCACAGAACCTAAAATACTACAACTTGATGGCATTGGCAGGTAGTGTGGTAATCCTTGGTTGCTCTCTCCAGGCCGTTGGAACAATGTACGACCAAGGAGCCAGTGTCATTAAGCTCGCAACTCTATATTCTGACGAGTTCGATAAGGATCGAGCTTCGGCAGACGTTGCTCGGCGAACCCATACACCAATTGCATTGCTATCGCCAGCATGGGCATGGTGGACGACCATTCCCAATGCGCAAACAGCGGGTAGCAACGATCCAGTCCAAATCGAACATTATGCCTTTACACATCAAACAGCTGATTCAGGTCACGACGACGACAAAATCAAGGCTTATGGTTTAGACCCTAAGATCACACACTGTACTGTTAGCGAACCACAGTGATTGCCATGTGCATAAGTCAACAACAGCCTTGTCGAGGCACTGACTCACTATTGTTTGCTGTATGGCCGCACAAGGCTCTCAGATGTGCCATAGAGCGAGGCTGCGTAATTCCGTATGGTTTGACAGGCAGACGGGCGTTTGGGTCATATGCGGCGAAATTGGCGAACGAGAGCATTAGGTATTTTATGCAACCGCCTAGCCTGCTGGTTATGTCCAACCGTAAGGTCGGAGTCACTCTCACACGTTTCACAATCAATCACCTGAATGATTCGGCGGTATCGCGGTAAACCGCGTTGGTGACATATCTCACACATGTCACTTGTTTGGGGATCAGCACGCATGGCCCGAGGTGAGATTGGCTGGCCACAAAGAGCAGCTTCAGAGAGATACGAGGGCAATATATGGATCATAGATACTTCGCCTAGAATTGTTTGCAACTATATGGTTATGGTGCGCGCATCTTAGCGGTCTATCGGTCCAAAGTTCGAATATATTACCACATAAACCAATTTAACGGTTAGTTTGTGCTCAACCGATTGTATGACAACATTGGGAGCGTTACTGCGGCCAGAATCTCGTCTTTGTTGCTTCGATAGAAAAGATCACGGCCCAAATGCCCTACAGTGCCATAAAGAAATGCAGGGCGATTCTTGGAATTTGGCAGACAGGCAAAACAGGTGCTAAAACTTAAAAGTGAGGCGATGTGAGGATTCTGTTTGCAGGCCGATGCAATCAGTCTTTGGAAATAATCATCGGCGTCAAAAGAGTGCAATATCGGCGAATGTCCACAAGAGGTTACGGAGTTGCATCTACCGAAGCCTTTACCGCCACACTCGGAACCACCACTCGCCCGTTCTCAACTAACCCGCCAACCACAGCGACATCAAGTATCCAGGCACCGACAGGCTCCTCGAACCATGACTTTTGCTGCCCGTCGGTTTTATCAATCCATGACCCAGCCAGACGATTGCCCTTGCCACCGACAACCAATGGTTCAGGATCACCTACCATCCAGTAAGGTAGCGGCTTTGGTTCGGCAAACACCGCCAAGATCGGCATGCCTGTCGGCCCACAACCAACTTCATGGGGCAGCGCCCATTCGAACTGAGAGCCACCGAGGATTAGATGTGCAAAGACTTCCCGTATTGCAGTAGCCGTGCGCTTGCCAACGCGAGAACCAACTAGCTCCGCGGCCGTGATTTCAAGGTCGCCATTATCCAATATTGATGCTGTCATAGTCATCACGACTGCTCTACGGATAATCCTGCACTCTCGATCCGCTCGATTAGATCAGCAGCGTAGTGCAGGTCCACTACAAGGGTCGCCCCGCGCCATTGCCAGGTTTCCGTGTCTACATTTTCAGAAACCCAGGTAACGGCTGCTTTAGATCGGAGATCGAAAATCACCAAACTGCCTTCGTCGATCACAGCGATGTCAGGAGCGCCGATGCGTTCGTCTTCAGCCGAATTTGTTTGTTCCATTGTGTTTTCGATCCTCTACCAGCCAGGTTGGGCCTGATTATACCTGATACCTCGAATGGCATTCAAATCGGCGACATCCGCTTAAATGCCAAGTCCATTGCAAGATATAGTCATGGCGGTACAGCGACACCCCAGAGGGATAGGTTCGGATCATGGAAACAATATACTGGGTGGGTGTACAGGCATGAGTGGTTGGTGCTTTACGATATGTTCGAGCATGTTTCTGCGCACAGGCGCTAACTCATCAATACTGATCCGCAGGTCCCGACAAGCTCAGACATGCTGACCAAATCATCACTAACCTCAAAGGCTGGAAAATAAAATACACCTGCGAGTGCTTGGCACTCCTCGCATATTTCATCTAGTGGACAAACAACAGGTGTTGCCGCAGCAGAAATCGCTTGACCGCACAATGCTTCTTCGGCCAATACGGAACGTAATAGATGGACCATTTGCCATAGCCTCCTTTGGCTAGCAGTCAACAGTTTTACATCTGATCAGCATTCACGCGAATTTGATTTGAGCTTTGAAGCGCGCCACGCCAGGAGCTTGCCTGTACGTCGTAGTTTTAAGGCGACTGATATCAATGTGCTTCCTGGCAACGATCCATTTTTGATATGTTCGTAGCTCATCAAACCAAATATGTAAGTTTAGCAGCTTCAAATCGTAATTGGGGTTCGGATCACTTACCTTGCGCTTCACATATGTCTCCTAGGCTGTGCGACTCTACAATTTGTCTGTGTAGCCAATAGTATTTACCATACCTGAGCCACTATTTGTAATGCTTTCGGTGTTGTCGTGCGCACGCTATTCGACCACTCGTCCACTTAGAACACAACGTTCAATATCGCCTGATGATTCAAACCTTGGCGTATCATGAACACTATCTCTGTTTGATATGGCTATCATCAGCTGGAGAATAGTTCGGAATGGGCATGTGGTTCGTGTCAGCAGAATGCCCTGACGACCGAATCAGTATGCCCGCGTGTCGAGCTAATTGCGAACGAATCTTGCCCCTGATCAAGTGATGCCGTTTCCGCAGTTCGTCAAATCTAACATAACAGTCCAAGATTGCCAAATCGTATTGCGGCTCTTCGCCGCACCCAAGCCCGTTCAAATCCACCTCCAAGATTTTAGATATGAATATTCTATCATAAGAGTGAGAACTTTACGACCTAAAGCCACAATTATTTGTATGACAAGGTTGTACTGCCGAGGCATTTAGCATGCTAGCCAATGTTGGGGCTGGTATTGAAAATCCGCGACGAGATATTTAAAGTTTAAGTAATCAAGCGTGCATTGCAGGTACAATAAGATTAGTACGGTCATTTGCGGCAACAACAAAGAAGAGGTTCCCCGATGAGTTATACTATCCTACTTGGAGCCAGGCTCGTTGGATGCAACGGCAGAAACTTGGGTACGATCACCATAAACAAGCTAGACTCCGCTAGTCTGCTATACCCCTATGCGCCACCTGGGAACAAGTTGTCCCCTAATTCGATATTCAACAAATTCGGCAGCTATGGCAACCAATTTAACTCGATGTCGGCATACAACCCAGTCACGACCACGCCGCCATCAATTGTTCTCAATGGTACCGTTATAGGATACCTAACGAAGAACCGAGCGTTAACAGGAGCCATTGATCCCGATTCCCTATTTGAGTGGCTTGGAATACCGCCAATCAACTACAGTTAGTAATCGATGCTTCCCTACGCTTGAGAGTCGACTGCGACATCAACGACAATTAATGACCAGATCGGCTCCAGCGTAGCTCAGCCTTCGGGATGCAATGAGTCGGAAGGTAATACTATTATGATTGCTCCTATCACAGTAACTGGCTTGGTCAATGTTACATGCAGCGAGTGTGGCGCGCCCATGGACCACGGACTGATAATGTCGGACAAGAACCTTCCGTTTGCCGATCACTTGCCGCGTTTGTTCGTATACTGTGCAGGCTGCTATCACCAGTCATGGAGCCTGCCGCTGCATTTGCCGCTGGAGCGCTTTGTGCCAAACATTGCCGCACCTGCTTTGGTGCCGATGCATTAAGTTAGCGTACGGCAACGATCTCGTCCTTATATTACTGGCAGTGATGATTCCTAGTACTTTAAACGCCAGCCGCTCCCGCCCGAAAAAGTATAAACCAATTCGATTTTACACCGCGCTTACCGTCGCCATAACACCTTTTTGGTTCATTGCTTCGGATTTGTCAGCGTCATGCTGATTTGCATACTGTAGATGCTTGTCGGCACATACTGTGGTGCCATGCGGATCGGTGCGACGAAAATCCAGGTGGTCAGACAACGCATCTAGCATTGGCAGGCCAAAACCGCCATAGCGTTGACCGCCACCGAAGTCGGGGCGGACAGTTCCGACCTCTGGTATGTCGCGAAACGAGAATCCGTCGCCTGTGTCAATCACGCTTATCAATACTCGGTCGGCATAAAACTCAAGTACAATATTGAACCGCCCGTTTTCGGAATGAGCATGTCGAATGACATTCGATGCCAACTCCGTGATGATAGTTTCGACATCCGATATGTCGGCATGAACGACCATTAGGAACTCCAGCAATCCACGTCCAAACTGGCGGATTAGTGGAACAAAATGTACGTCTTCAGGCAGGTCTAGCGACAGTTTTAGGATCATAACGAATACTCCTATGCCATGAATCATGCTGCTCGATGGAATTCGCCTGCATGGTAAAAATCTCGCTACCATTAGCGCCATTGCTATCAACGGTCACTGAGAGTGTGTCTGTGAGGCACGAATAAGGGTACATCAGGCAGGGTCACCTAATGGGTATCAAGATCAAATGCCAATGACTGCAAGGCAGAAGTTGTGACATTGGGCACGGGCATTCTAGCGCTTTGGTAGTTGCAGCCCAAGTAAAAGCGCCTGGTAACCTCTAGCTAGTCGGATGGACGCGAATTCTCCTCGAACGACAGGGGCTAATGGCCGAAGCAACGTGGGGCGCACACCACTAGCATGTTGGTCGTCGAGAACCTGAACGTGTTGATTGTGCATTCGGAGCGTGGTTTTAATCGGCAGCATATCAATCTGTACCACATGTTACAACTTTTCAACCAATAGACTTGCACAGTAGAGTACCACTGGCGATCCTGAAAAGTACAGCTTCATTGCTTAGAATTGACGAGTGGGTGTGACAAACAGTGCGCCTTCAGGAAGGTCTGCCGTCAATTTTAAGATTATAACGAATACTCCTATACGTGATACGATTCTGCTCTATGGCATTCGCCTACATGGTATCTCGCTGCCGCCAGTGGCCGTGCTAACGACAATATGATTGAGAGTGTGTCTGTGCGGCACGCATGGAGATACAGTAGACGTGGTGACTAACTAATTCGGCCAAAGTTCAACGGCCTGCTGGTAAAACAAACACAGCTTCATATCAGAAACGGATATTGGGGCGTTGATAGCTCTTTGTCGTCAATTCTACCGCGCGCAGTAGCGCCTGGCAGCATTTGGCAAGGCGAACAGATGGGACATCTCCTCGAACTGCACGAGTTAATGGCCGCAACGGTACAGCCCGAGTGCCATTGACATAAGGTTTGTCCAGGCGCTCGATGGGTCGATTATGCATGTTGAGTGTGTTTTTAATTTTTTGCATGATGAATCTGTACCCCATGTTATGACAGTGCAATCACCTTGGTAGCCCTGTCAATACCCATATTACTGGTATCTTGCTTGGTGGTGTTGTGGCTAAAATAGTAGAGGCTAACGAACATAGATGATGATATAACGCCTCGTCGTTATGTTTGGAGGCGGCGAGGCGTTACCCTATTATTGTGGCTTTGGCAGTACTATTCTTTAGGAGTGAGAATAGACATACGCTTGAGCGGAATCGGGATCGCGACTCAAGTCTTCCGCGCCACTACCAGACAAGCATCACCTCGCAAATCCCCACGGGCGAAATCCATGCTGCATTAATGATCGCTTCACACGTTTCCATATGATTGCTTTGGTCGGCAAGTAATTACACCACCGTAGGTATTCAAGCATCCATTGTGTGTTATACTAATTTGTCATGGCACGATGAAAAAGGAGCAGAGTTTCCAATTTCCCGACAGTACTTTGGGCAAAAATGTAAACCTAACATATGAGTGTTCCTATTTTTGTTACCAATTTAGTCAACGTGAAATGTAGCGACTGTGACGCGACCATGGATCGCGGCGTGATAGTTTCAGAGCCAGACCTTCCATTCGTTGATCTTAAATCTCGCTTGTTTGCCCATTGTACAGGATGCCTAAAGCTATCCTGGAGTTTGCCCTTAATACTGCCATTGGAACGTTCTCTGCCAGTCGAACTGAACTCGGACATTTCATGAATATCCAATGACAATCCCGCTGTCCATGGCCGATCCAACGCCACTCTATTAGTTCCTTCGGCGCTGCTGACCAGCGCCCTAAATTGTCCACATAAAGCTTGGCTCGATACCGCCGATTCTTGCCTGCACCCAAGGGATTCCGTTGTTGTTCGATGGGGCGGAACCGTGCGACGCCAGTGAGCATAGCCGATCACCGCCATCAAAACGTTTGCTGATCTAAAAGTGGCGCAACCAACTTCAGCATCTGGCACACCAGTGCATCTGTTGGTGCAACGGTAGAGTACTAGATATTAATATTGGGTATATCCCATATTATAGTGAAACTGTTAGCTCCGTAACAAACATTTCATACATACGCCATTTGACCAATTTGCACTTTCTGAATGTTTGTCGTACCTATAAATATTTTACTGGCCCACCACCGTGCCGATGCTCCCAATGTGCCATATGGGTTTTGTGAACTTCGACTCAAAAACAAGTCAAGGAATGACCGTTGCTATCAAATGCTGCAAAGCGGCTCGGTTGGTTATCGAAAAGTCTGCGCTGGGGAAGCCCTGCCGAAACCTCG
>Ga0206933_1064_pt1 | contig 24529 bp, 26 predicted proteins | sample Alteio_BWOrgHeat_15_FD_152937 | JGI IMG/M metagenome (GOLD analysis project Ga0206933, IMG submission 152937) | Enriched cells from forest soil in Barre Woods Harvard Forest LTER site, Petersham, Massachusetts, United States -... | ecosystem: Environmental > Terrestrial > Soil > Temperate forest >... | reverse complement strand
TGTACTGCTGAAGGACGCGCCAACCACAAGGAACCACCCAAGCAAACGGACCGTCGAAAAACTTCTCATCAATACTCTTTCTCTGCAGTATCGATTTCACGAGACACAGAAACCAATCTCAGCTTGCTGCCCACCAAATCCGCCAGTGCGTGGATAGTTTCAAGCTTGTACAGATTCGTAGCAAATTCGATATAGAACTCCAAGCATCCGTTGCATAGGCCGCATCGAAACATGATAGCCGGCAGGTGAGGCTGATTTGTCATCCGTGGACATGCGGAGGCACTGGCGTAGACCGCCTGAGGAGCGGCGCCTTGCACGCCACTTGTCACTGCGGAAGTATTGACTGTGACGGGCTCGCCACCACTGCGGAATCGATCTGCTTCGAACCAATCTATACAGGAATCGCTTCCTGCGTTGATTCTTGCGACAGGCTTGAGTTGGTCTGATGTCGCCTGTAATATCTCAAAGGCACTAATCACTGCACTTCCCTCGGCCGTATTGTACGAGACAAGGTTAATATCAATGCGCCCAGCGTCCGACGCTGTGCACCAGAACTCCTTAATGGCAACGGTGTCGCGGCTCCCAGCATCCCGGACAATGTCAAACTTACTAAGAACAGGCCTACAGTTGAGCCAGATGTCAAAGTAGCGGCGGCCGGGTTGATCGTATTCCGGCTCCAAGAAGTGCAGCCGGACGAGATACTCGCAACCTGGCGTCAAGCCATCTACTTGATATTCTGGCCAGCGCGTCATCCCCAGCAAGCTTTCGTCTACAGTCTCATTTCGCATCGCTGAAGGCTGGTTGCTTCCTTCTGACGTTCCTATATAGTTGAACGCCATACCCGACAGCCGGTACTGAAACTGCCCCGATTCAAAGTGAAATAGCGCATCCTGGGTCTTTCCGTCGTATGGTAGTTTTGACATCGTCGAATGAACCAAGGAAACCATTGCCGAGGGTTCTTGACCGTGGGCACAGTCAAACACCACATGACATCGGCCGGCGAAGTTGCCTACCGTGCGCGATGTGTCCATATCCACAACGCCAATGCGTTTGTTGACAATAAAGGACATGGAGAGTGGTTTATCGTAAACACCGTAATACTCTTGCTGGGCAAGTAAAAGTGCCGCTACCAACCTCTCGATCCTTGCCGCAGCGCCACTGCCGGCACGCAGAACCGCGTCCGACGTCGATTGGTCTACTCTGATGACTACTGCATCGCGAAATTTGTGATCCCAATGCGGCACGGCTCGTCGTTGGTTGTGGTCCCACCTCCATCCAAAGCTTTGATGGCCGCGAGAATAGTCTGGCGGAAGAGTCGCCACCCTGTCCCAATTTAGAGTGCGCCAGAACTCGCGATGTCGCTCCGCGAGATTGGACATTAAATAATCCTGGACCATAGTCCAGTATGCATAATACGAGGTCGTCGGAACGAGTTCTATTGGATTTCCCCGTGCAGCTTGCGATAGCGCTGTCCTAACATCACCGATTATGATTTCAAGTCCGTAGGCGTCGAACACGATGTGGTCTAGTATGGCGAGAAGGCGTGCCTCCGGGCAGGTTTCGGCTTTGAAGAAGACAAATCTTACAAATGTATGTCCGGCGCGGAAGTCATCTTCGCAGGTTCGGACAGCGGCATTAAGTACGTCGTGATGCGCAAAGACAGCGAGTAGAGCCGCGAAACAGTCAGCATAGCCGACGCTCGGCGGGAGATTGATTACATGCGATCTGGCAACGTTTGGGCCATGGAGAGTTCGGAGGTGAGGAATGTCTGGCACCAGAAGAGAATTACCCATAATATACATACTCTGTGCGTTGTCAGCGGCTGGCTATTCGTCTCATCCATCTCGTCGAATACGTCGGATTTTCTGTTGCGCCAGCTGTTGAGGAGGTAGTGAGCTCAATGACCAGGTGGCCAGGAGAAAAGTTTCCGGCTCACCGCGGCCTGCTCGACGGCAGCTTCCGTAGCCGGCAGTTCTCGGAACTTTCGACGGGTGGCGAGAGACATCTGATCGGTGTAGTGCGGGGACTTGGGATCGTCGGACTCGCCATAAGGCAGGTAGCTCCATGCTTTGATGGAACCTTTTGACATTTCCACGATCATCTGAAATGAAGGACCAAACCCAGCGGTGATCACACCGCGGTCGTCCATGGTGCCTTGATTTGGAACGATACTGTTGCCTCCGCCGTCCATTGGCAGGTCAACTGCGCCGCGCCTGTGCCGGTGGACATCGCCCCATGCTCCATCTACGAGTTCGCCCCGATTGGACAGGTTGGACGACGCCCCCAAGATCGCCTGACAGACGGTCGCGCCGTCCAGATGGGGTGACGGCGGGTTGTCCAGGAACGTATTGATCGCCGGTTGATCCAGCAGTGCATCGAAAAGGGCTGGACCGCGCGATTCGACCAGGCGACGCATATCCCACCTTGACAGTACGTCGACGCAGTGGGCAACCGTGTCGTGCTGCGTACCGCCCGGCATCCCTGTAACTCCTCGTCTGGCCGCCGACAGAAGGGTAGGGAGCCAGCGTTGAGCGGTAAGGTCGAGCGTATCCGTCGCAACCGACTTCGCATCGTCCACGCTTAGCTTGTTCGCTTTCGACAGCAACTCGGTCATACGCAAGCCACGGTCCGACCGATCCTGAGGCGACATCCATTCCGGTAGCTTCGATGAAATTCCACCTGGCCTATCGGCGATTCCAGGCGAAGTGAACCACGGCGCATCGTTGCAGTTCTCAAAGTAACCTGCGGGCGGATCGTATGCCTGCGGCAGCGACGCCGCAGGTACGTCGCCCAGCCATTCGGTCCGGCTTGTCCATCCCGGTAGTGGTTTCGCAACATCATAATTCGCGGGACGCTTCGGGATTTTGCCGGCATAGACGTATCCGATATGGCCAGACGCATCCCCGAACAGGTAGTTAAACTTCACCAGATGCTGCTCGCCGATTGCCTTCCGGCATTGCGAAACCGTCCGGGCGAGGTCCTGGTCGCGCAGTTGATTCAGTACCTGAACGTCGCCCCAGCCCGCCAACTTGATCGCATAGCTATGACCTTGACGATCATGTACGACCGGCCCATGCGGAGTGTACAGGAACTCGTGCGTCTGGTAAGTCATCTTGCCATCTGGTCCGACAACGCCAAAGCGGTATGTGCGCTTCGTAAGGTTGTGCGTTGTGCCGTCGTATTCGTAATGTGTCGGCTTGTCCGCCGGAGAGAGATGCTCTTCGTAAACGTCCATTAAGTCCGGATGGTTGACTGTATTACCCCAAGCGAGAGTGGGCGTATGTCCCATTGCAATATAGGGGACGCCGGCAAACGTAACGCCTGTCACATTAAGAGCATCACAATTTAGATCGGCCTGATACCAGCGACGCCATCCTTGCCAGGGCAGATGCGGGTCCATTGACACGATAGTAGTATGAGCAGTCTTCGTTTTAGTCGGTGCTAGCGCGAAAGCGTTCGACCCTACTTCGCTCGGATCATGTGGCCTTAGGCGAACATACCAGGCGTCGTCTGTCGGTACCGAAGCCGAAAGGTCCTCCGGAAGTTTTGAGCCATCGTAAGCAAATGCAAAGTTTACAAACTCCGTAAATGCAACAACGTCGTATGGGGAAACGCGAAACGCCCATGGTGGACACGCCCGGGGATTGTCCTTTTCGTACGCGTTTATGCCGGCGCAGAACGCGTCGAGATCCAACTGCACCTGTTGCCCTAGCGAACCGTACTTCTCGCGCGCGATCTCGAAAAACCGGAAAGGTCGCAGCGTCAGGTCGTTCGATAATCCTTCTGGCCCGTCGATCTCTGCCAATTCCGCTCGAGCCTGCTTGTAATTGTGTAAAATCGCCGTCAATCTGTCCTGCGCCTGAGCATATCCGAACGCATACATCCCGGCCTCTTCACGCGAGCTACGAACATATGGCATACCGTACCCATCGCGCATCACCACAGCCTGAGTAGGCTGAGCATTGGCATGTGAGCAGCCAGCGAACAGTGCCGCGGCCACGAATATCAAGCGGCGACTCCGTCGCGCTACATTATGTTGGATTAATTTCATTGCAACCTGGATCCGGAAGGAATTAGCCCGGATTAGTCATGAATAGATCAATTCGCGGGCAGGGACGCCCACGCCACATCAAGACGCGAACCAGACGGGTTAGTGGCGTACATTGTGGGACACCGCAGCGTGACGCACCCAATCATGTGGCATGCGTAGGCGCGATCTACAAGCGTAGTTGCCGTGAAGGGAGAGCGTTACCTTCTGTGCTCATCAAGGGTTTTGAGATTTAGCGGTATGAGGCGGTTGCGTAGCCACAAGCGAAATGAGTCGCACGAATAGTGGCAAGGTGGCTGAGTGCCTTGTAACGAAATTATACAGTTCGGGGACGAAGTTTGTCAAGCGCCCGTCACCTGGCGCTTAGGGCAAACGCATCTATATCTATCAACAACGCTATTTTCGGCCGGCCCAGGAGCCTGGCGGTTGAAACCGCGGCTAGAAAATCGCAAAGTACATCCACCCGCCAGGCGGGTACCCGGTGCACTAAGATCTTAACCCGCCGGGTACCCGGCTTTGCGGGTGGACGGGCTTTGTGCACTTCTAGCTGTGACTTCAGTCGCCAGGGTGCCATAGGACGGCCGATTTTATAATAAGTAAGCCCTGACCAAAAGGTGCTGAAACAGACCTTTGGTGCCGTGGCAGCAACGTGGTGTTCCGCACAATGCGCCCGGTTATCATAACCGCATGCTATAATCTTTCAATCTTTCATTAACGATTAGTCCGGCGCGTGATCATTCCTATGGAATCTGTACCGTTTGAACGATGTCTTGAAGAGACGAAAGATGCTAGTTCGATTCGTCCAATTGGTCCAATACCATCGGTTGAAGGTTGATAACACTTGCTGGATTGTGGCACTACATTACACGACGAAGATTGGCTTGTTGCATTCGATGTCGCTCGTCGGTTTGTCAGTTTCGGTTCGTATGGTTCGGAATTGAGTGCGGTTAAGGCCCTGAGACGGCGCCGGCCACATTTGTCCCAAGACGAGGCGAACGACTTGTTCCTTATATGTAGCCAATTGATCACGTCTACAATCGCGCTGCTCGAACGGGAGAAGGATGCGTTGTGGGAGCTTTCCAAGGCTGGCCACACGATTCCACCTTGGAACGGTATGGATATCCGATTGCAGGAAGCGAACATCGGCGTGCCGTTAGTAGTTTGCGCACATTTACTCTGGTGGTGTTGGTTTTGGTACCACTTGAAATGAATACCTGTCAGTATCACAAAGTTCACGCGCGTGGTCGCCAATAGGGGCGCCATAGGTAAGTCTATGAAAGGTCACGGTGTCCTGGGTGCACTGGATTATGTTTGCGGGGAGTGCGCTAATAACGTTCCTTGAGGCCAATTGCCGGCGCGTCGCATGAAGATGAAGGAAAGCCGCCTTCAATTGACCCAGCTCTATTGTGCCTCACGGAACGCATGATAAGTCTGTCCGACCCTAAAGTGAAGGGTATCATTCATGAGCTACGATCTTTATCTGTTGAAAGTCCCGCCAGGCGTCGACGCCCGGCAGGCCGTGCAAGACATGCTTGTTGAACAAGAGCGGAGCCTTGACGACGAAGAGCAGAATGGGCATCCAGTCGCACTCGACGAAGAGCAGCGCGGTGCCGTCGAACGACTTACTAAAAGCGTTCTTGCAAAACATGCGAACCTAGAGCGGTATGAGTTTGACTACGCAGAGATCGGTCGATCCATGGGTATATCGGAGGCTGAGGCGAGACGTCAAAATGCCCATATCGAACTAAACGATGAGCTCCTTGGCATTCAAATAACGCTATGGGGCGACACAGCCTCTATTTCCATGCCTTTTTGGCATGAAGGGGAAGCCGCCAAGTCTGCATTTGCAAAAATGTGTGAATACGTGGCGTGTCTTGAACAGTATGGAGGATATCGTACATGGGATCCCCAAACGGGCGATTTCATGGATATTCAAGGAGAAATAGATGCCGTTGGACGAGTCTACAGTGGTGGCGTGCAAGCGCTCCGGGCAGCAGTCAAAAGCGGTGATCGACGCTGGTGGGAGTTCTGGAAACGGTCTCGTTGATCCATGCCAAGCTTACTCGCACCCAAAACGTGCATGATTGTCGAGTGGCCTCTAAACCGGTCGCTGAAGATACCTGGCAACTTTGCGTGGTAATCCGGATCGCCGACCATCGACTGTATCACCTATATATTATGAAGCATGAGAAGATTCGCGGGAGGCAAAAGAATTCGGCGGAAATTACGAGTATCGTCACGAAAATCTAGCCGCATGCCGATCGGCGGAGGGCCGGCCTACGTGTCTCAGAAGACCCTTCGGGCGGCCCCTACACAACCCTCGCCTGACAATTGCAATCTCCATAACCGCGATGGCTATTTATGACTTTGCGGCAATGCCGGGCTATGTAATTGTTTAGGTAATCATGACCATCAAGCGATGTTAGGAATAACAGGCGAGTATAATGACTGCGCGACCATACGTAAGATATCTGGATTAGGGTCAACGGAAATGCGATTTACTGTAGAAGCCTATTTTGACGGCGAAAGCTTCCGCGCAAACAGGGAGCTCATTATTAAGCCAGGGGAATACGTGATTACTATATCTGAGCCACCCACTCGCTATAGCAACCTGAACGTGGAATGTCTCGCCGCCTTGATATACGACGAGCTTGCAGAGTATGAAGCGGCGATCAGTATGATGAGTGATCACATCGCCACACATCCTGAATGCGTAGCATCCTTCAATAACCGAGCCTTGGCGTATTGGGAGATTGGCGAATCAGAACGTGCAATTGCTGACTTTGATGAGGCAGTACGCCTAAGTCCGTATGAAAGCAAACCTGCGAAGAATCGAGGCCATTTCAAGGAAAGCATGGGCGACCTTGAGGGTGCTCTCGCCGACTTTGACTTTGCGATACGAATATCTCCGAACGACCCATATCTGCGGCGTAGTCGCGCGGGTGCCCGTGTTAAGATCGAGGACTTAAAAGGAGCAATGGAAGACCTTACGAGAGCAATCACACTAGAGCCCCAGCTTGCCGGGCAATATGAAACCCGGGCAAACGTCCTGAGCCTTCTTGGACACTTAAAGGCTGCACGTAGCGATCGTGAGACCGCGCTTCGCTTGAAAGGGAAAGGATAGCAAGCCATAGCTGCATCAATATTGGCGAAGCTCTCCATTCGACGCGTGCTCCTGGTGCTTGCGACCATCTTGGTCTTTGGATACGTGTACGTAAACCGAAACCGTGTGACAGATCACCTGCCGCCGTTTGCTCAGCACTGGATGGGAAAGGCTACCGTAGACGACCGGTTGGCGCAATACGGGCAGGCTGCAAGGGCGCGTCTCGCGCCGTATTTTGCCGCGGCCGGCGTCCGCTATCCACCGGCTAAGGTGGATTTGTTGGCACTCAAGGACTCGGATCGGCTCGAAGTCTATGCGGCCAACGCGAATGGAGCGATGAAGCCGATTACGGTCTATGCAATCTTGGCCGCCAGCGGGCGGGCTGGACCCAAGCTCATCGAGGGCGACGGGCAGGTACCAGAAGGCATATATCCGATAGCATCGCTCAATCCAAACAGTCTGTTTCACCTGTCCCTGCGCATTGGCTATCCCAACACATTCGACGCCAAACAAGCCGCAGCCGATGGCCGGAAGGAATTGGGCGGTGACATAATGATCCACGGATCGGCGGGATCGGCCGGATGCCTGGCGATGGGTGATCAGGTTGCCGAAGATCTGTTCGTACTTGCCGCAGATACCGGGAAGCGTAATCTGCGGGTGACCATTAGCCCAATAGATTTTAGAACTACGACTACTCTGCCGGCCGATGGCCACTATCCGGCGTGGACACCACAGTTATATGCACTGATAAAGAATCAGCTAGACCTGCTTCCTGTCGCCAAGAAGCCAATACCGATTCAAGTCGACCCGTCAGGAGCCAGGCCCGCCATACGACGAACCTGATACAATAGTACTTGGTTGCCATATTAGAAAAATACAGGACATACACATATGAACCTTGAGAAACTAAGGAAGCTGAAACTGCGATTGGTCGCCGAGGACGACCTCGAACAGATCTGGGACTACTTCTCCACTCATCTCGATAGGGATCCGGAGTTTATGAAGCTAGGTCGGGTAATGCCAGCTGAGGATCATGCGATACCCGATCTGGTCGCTACGGTTGCCGCTATGGCTCTTAGGAACGAGGGCGAGGAGATTGATGAGCCGACATTGAGCCGCGTGTTGCAGCGGAACGTCGCCAAGGAGAATTTCATCCACGGTGTCGCGATCCTCAAGGCGCATATGATACGTTTCTTCTATTTCGAAGACCTGGACGTTGGTATGTTGGTAGTCCACTTGGCGAGTGGCGAGTTCAGCGTCGCGCGTCTGACAGGTCGGCGTGTGCCGATCCAATGAACCACAGCGTTTTCGAATCGCAGTGTTGCAGAACATGTGATCCATGGATGGTTAGGTCCTTTTCGATGGTCGGTGGCGCTTCCAAGTGATCAGCTTCTCTCCAGTCGATACTTACACAAACACAGTGATCAGTTCCCTGAACTATCCCTCAGCAACTCGTCCTGTTTCGACATTTGACGACTCAACCAATACCTTTACGCCCAAGCCGAGTTACGCGTTCATTGCGGTCAAGTGTCATGTCCGAAACGGCTCCAAAATCACAGACGACCTCGACTGCGCGCCGGGCAACCCGCACACTGCCATTACCGACGACCAGGGTAACTCATTTCCGCCATTTGCCTACGACATGTATATGTCTAACGCCTGGATTACAAAGGATCTATTGCCGGGTTCCGGCGAAGATCTCACCGTACTGTTCGCCGTTCCCCCAGGCTTTAAACCCAAGGATTTAGTGTTCACACTCAGCGGCTGGCACGATTCGCACAACAAGGACCTGCGCATATCGCTGGCTCCTTAACTTAGCTCAGCATATTCATGGCATTTAGGTACCAAGAGCCCAAGTTGGATGGAATGCCAATATGTCGTTCCATGTGCCAGGTGGTAGCGGATATTTCTGGTGCGTAGTAATAATGAGATCGCCGTATCGCTCGATGCTTGTAAGATCGGAACAAAGCATTCCATTATCGTCGAGGGTCGGATATATCTTCTTGGAAGATACTGGTTCATGCCCAGCTATGAAAACCTCCTCTACTAGGGCCGTTCGGACAGGACGCTTAAGCTTGATCCTAATGCGTTCGGTCAGCGTTAGTGAGGATCGTGTCATTCTATCCAGATCCATTGTGAACAATCGGCCTTCTGCCAACGAAGCTACGGCAGTTGTATGATTGAGATAACAATGACCACCATACAGGAATGGCTCAAAGTCCTCGCGTTCATCAAAGATTTGGCTCATACCTAGCAACTTAACATTTGGATAAGAGTACCTGCATATAGTATCTTCATCACCCATCGCGAGGAACTCGTTGCCGAGATGTGAGAAAATAGGTGGGCCAGAATCAGCTAATTGCTGTTGCTTAGTAGTAACAATGCCTTGTGCCGCTGGTTCTGCCCAATAGACTTGTTGGCCATCTTGGCCTGCGGCCACCCAGATAGACATTCCGCTAGATTGACTAATCCGACCAAATGAAATATGGCTTTCGAAAAACGGATCATCCAGCGCTACTTTGCCTGTAGGTTGCCAAGTCGTAGAGTCGATTCGTTGAACCACTATTTGGTCAGACGTCAGCGTAAAGGCGTGCCATAGATAGTCACCGTCCGTCGAAAACGCGCATGCACTGGCGATTGGCGAAGCCGTACTTTTCTGTGGCGTGGTAATGTGGGCGACCTGTGTACCGAAGAAGTCCGCCACATGAAGTGATCCGTCAGACTTTGCAGTCCACGCAATTAATGAGGCATTAGGGTGAAGTGACAGCGAGCAAATTGAACAAGGCAGCTCTATAATACTTGGTGATATAGCAGGCCCGACGATCGTCAATCGGCCCTCTTCGGACGCTGCAACTGCCAACATTCGCTTGGAACAGGCATCGGTATACAGTGCACGATGGTCGAGTTGAACTTCATAACTGCTCTGAATGGTCATATGCGTTCCCGCGTGAGCGAATGTCCAATGCCGGTCAGGCGTATAGCCGTCAAGGGCAACTTGTGAATACGACCTTGCCGCTAACACCGTACGCGAGCGTATATGTGCCCAAGACATTATTGGAGGTATCGGTGACGTTCAATGTCATGACGCCATATTGGGCATGGCCGGAGTAGATGGCATTGGGGATAGGTCGGTTACTGGGCAATCCGCCTGTGATCATGAAATCGCCATTTGCGTCCGGCGTTATTGAGCCATTGAGCGTGTCGCTCCCGCATCGGTTGGCGAAGGTGATCGTTGTGGACGTTATGTCGAGTTCGCCGGAGGTGCTACCCCAACTGCCGGCCGGCACGCTCTTCGTGCCGACCAGATTGGAGTAATTAGGCGCGCTATTGTTGGAGCCTCCGCAGCCAGATGTGGAAAACGCTGTCAATACAGCCGCTGTCACTATTAGCGATACGGCGGCTGTATTTAAGAACTGGCATGTAACTTTCTTCATAGGCTCTCCTACAAGCGATGGGCTACGGTTTTCGTGAGGCGATCGACGCCATGCAGTCATGTTTCGATCGTCCAAGGTGGCGCGACGTACTTAAGTTCTCGTAACTCCATGTCCATTTTGTCGATCTGGGTCCGCCAACTATGTCCAGAGGCATCCCATTCGTACTCCCAGCTAATTCCACGGGTGCGTTTGCCGCCATTCTTCAGGTAGTGAGCACAATGCCGCTGTCTGGTTTTGTAGCGCCAAAAATACCGGCGTTGGCTATTGGGGTAAAGTGCTGTTTCAGCGTCATACTCTGCCAGGTCATAGGCAATCTGTTGAAGCGCCCATCGCTTGGCCAGGTACGCCTGAAATCGGCGCTCGCCGCGACGTCGGTTCTTATCGTCGAACATTGTTTCCTCCTAGTGATGTGTGATCACTAGAAGGCATTGAGAATTTTGAACATGTACCTTTCCTGTCTATGTGTCGCTAGCTGTAATGCTCCCAGCTAAGTCAATATCTTCAGCCATGTGAGAGGCTCGGCGTCGATCAAACGGTCAACCACAACCAGATCATTCGCCATTGGATGTTCGGTTCCTTTGTACTTGCGTACGTATCAAGATTATTGGAGTATACAGCCACGAATGCGCTGTGTCAAGCCAATTGGCGCTGGGGTGTATCGAGGCTAAGCACGACGTACGCGCACCGCACTTCCGTTTTAACCCAGGTAGCCGCGCACTGGATGGCGAATAGGTGGTTTTCAAATCCGATGTACGCTTCCCACGAGCCTACCTACAGCGTGATTGCCTGTCGGAACTCGGGATAATATCTGACGGATCCGTCCGATCGGACCGATCTGTCCAACTCCTGGTTCCAGTTCTAGCTGTAGTACTTACGCGATCAGAATCGGTCATGTTTGCTTTATTCCGCTACACAACTAACGCAATAATTAAGTTAGACACAGCAATCATCGCGGTGGCAATGGCGATGCCGGATGGCCAACCGAATTGGCGTTTGCAAAACGTAAGCGCGCCGATCACCGCGCCCCAGAGGGTGCAGGACGCGATTGACAGGATGACTACGCCAAGCCAGAGCAGCAAGATGGCCGGACCTGGGCCGAAAAAGACGATGGCCAGGCAGATGACGAGCCAGGCAACGAGGATAATGCTGACGCAGGCCAGGCCAACCAGGCCTCCGATAGCGCCATTCACGACCGCTTTCGAAAGTGTGGCCTCTCCGGGTGGGCTCAGGCGGTCGCGAAGGCCGGCGATGCCAAACCAGCGGCCTGCCGGTGTGCCCGTCCACAAGGAACTTGCGCCAAACGCCGACGTGAGGCTGATGTAGACCACGGCAGGCGTACAGAGAAATCCCCACACGGCCATACGCGCCATGTCGTAACCGCCTGCACCAGAGCCGGCGGAGCGCGTGATCAGCACCAATAGCACGGCCCACAACGGCTTTAGGCCGGCGCAGAGCAGACCAACGAGTGTGGCAAATGTGACGTCGGTTGTTCGGCCTTCTTGATCAGGCGCTCTTGGCGCTTGGTACTGATACTGCAGGTTCTACCGCCGATCTGCTTTCTTAAAAATACCAGGAGTCGGCCCCCTAGCCCCCAATCCTGGGGGGACCAGACCGATCTTCATCCCACCGGCCGAGCAGTCGCTCATGGCGTCTGTCCTGATAATGGAGTCCACGCAGGTGGGCTTTGCGCTCTTTTAGCCGTCGGTTTCAACCGGCGGAAGCGTGGCCGGTAGGCTATTACTTATCTCTCTGGTGAGCATACCTCATCGGTGCTGATCTGGATTAATTGGAACTAAGAACACCCGCTCTACAACAATTACGATGCCGTTGCCGGCTGATAATCGTCATCGTCGCTCGTTTCGGGCTGTCGGAAGCGCAAGTCGTTCATCGTGGGTCGATAGAAGCGCCCGCGCTTGGCGCATCCGGCGAGAAATGCTGATACTTCTGCCGCGACAAGACAATAGGTGGGCACAGACAGCCACGACACAGGGAACGGTTGGTGAACGGACGATGTGATAACCATTAACAAGAGACAGGCCAGTGCCGTTAACCCCAGGACGACATGCATAACAGCCATGAGCGCTCGCTCCGGCGTCTTTCGGCCGACGATTACACCGACAACAAGGGGATATGCGCCGGCCAGAAACCAGATTCCGTTCCCAATTCTGTCTACCCACCACACTTTTGGACTGGAAAACAGTTGGATGAACTGGACGGGAGAGACCTTCCACGCGAGCCATGTCACGGTCATCACAGTAAGAAGTAGGACGAACCACGCGAGGTACGCTGTTGCTGCAACACCAAAGGCATACGTGATGGCGGCAATGTCGTTGGAAATCTTAAGCGTCCGAAGGTCATGCTTTGCCGCCTCAGATAGTTTTGAGAGCCCGGTAAGCTTCAATTCTTGTTTCAGGCGCTTCCCGATATCTGACGCCTTGCCAAACCTACAAATGGCTTCTGTTGCGGCATCCGAGGATGTCCAACCTTCGGACGTCAGTTGTTCGTGGATTCCCTGCAAGTGCTGACGCGTCTCTTCCAACGAGCGAGCCTGGGCCTTTGATGGTAAGGCCTGCAAATGTGACCTTAACTCAGACAGATAGGCATTAAATAGTTCGCTTTCAGGCGGGTGTTGCAATGGACAATCCTCCAATCACATCATCGACGGCTCGGCTGAATTGTCGCCAGCTATCGAGTTCGGCCTCCAGATGGTGACGGCCCTCGTCCGTCAGTTCGTATATGCGCCGAGCTGCACCGGATGCTTGCGGCTCCCAGCGGCTGATTACATAGCCGTTACGTTCAAGTCCACGTAGGGCAGGGTAAAGCGCGCCTTCACCCATTTGCAGGGCTTCCCGGCTACGCCGTTCAATTTCACGCGCAATGGCATAGCCATGCGCTGGTTGGCCTGCGAGCACCGCGAGAATAAGTGTCTGGGTGCTGCCTTTTCTCAGTTCGTTCCAGCTCATAGCCAATGATACATCAGTATCTCATATATGTCAAGTAACATTTAGCCGTAGCTCTGCGGTAACAATTAACCGGTCGGCGTGACGGCTGCCGGCCTAATGTCATTGGCCAGCCTGATTCATCTTTTTTTGGCTATAGGTCTTCCGGATCGCCGGGAAGGCGGTGGAGGTTGGCGACGTAACGTGGCATGGTAAAGTCGCCGCCACTACGCATCATATAGAAACACTCCGCCATAACGACGCGTCCAATGAGCGCCATGGCATCGTCGTGGCTGTAATTGGCAGCCTTGAGGCGATTGAGCGTTTGCTTTGTTTCCGGCGGATCGTCGGCATCGATTTGGATTTGCGCCAGATCGAGAATTGCGGACTTGAGTGGTTTCTTATTTTTGCCAGCCATAAGAGTTCTCCGAGATGCAAGAAATTGATGTATGAGCGTCAATAGAGGGATGTTGAGGCCATCAGATTCTCAACAACCTTCGGCGTGACTGGCATGCCGACGCTTTCCAAGGCCAATAGCACCGCTCCCGCCACTGGCGGTAGTACCGGATTCACAACCTGGAGTGTCTTCTTTGGCCATAACGCCAATAGGGTTGTTAGTCCGGCAGTCACATACTCACTGCTGAAGACCCCTCCCACCAATGCCACTGGGATTCGGTCCATCGCAAAGCAACCGGCGATGAGATAGATAGCACAGGCGATCTCTTCTATGATCCGGTAACAAACTCTGCGGGCCACAGGGCTGCCGCCTGATGCCGCGATAGTAACTACAGGAGCCAAATCAGCATATAGACGCCGGGTGCTTGCTTTATCGGATCCAAAGTTTGTCAAGACAGATTGTTGCAGTTCGTCTAAGCTGGCAACGTGAAAATAACCCAGGACCGCTTGTATGAGGCAGCTGTCTGCCTCTGACACATCTCCGGTGAGCAGTTCGAATATCGCATTGCGGCCAATATGCTGCGCTCCGGAACGTGAGTAGTGACCAAAGTCGTAGTTAGTTACATATTTGCCAGTTGTTATGAGGCCGGTTGTAATAGTTCCGGTTCCGGCAACGCTTAGAATTCCTTCGGCCATACAGAAGGCACCTGCCAACGCAATGTGCGAGTCGTTGATAAGCAGCCTGGAGCCACTAAATCCCAGAAGGTCAGTGTTTTCAGTAGCCCAGGATAAATCGTCGGGATTGTCCAGCCCTGCGAGTCCCGCAGCAAGAACATTGATGTCGGATTGGGCAATTCCAGCGGCAGCAATTACGTCGTGTAGAACAGCTTGAGTGTTCGTAAACGCGTTCGTGTTATGCGATGGACTTGTGCCACGGCCTTTGGCAAAAGCAACAATATGTCCATCGGGCCCACTACAAATAGCTCGCGAGTGCGTACCACCACCGTCGACACCGATGATATAGTCGCTTGCTTGTGTTCTCATAGTTCTGTCTGACTATTATACTTCCGTAAGTAGCGTAATGCGTCACTCTGGAACTTTTGAGAATTGTGGAATTAGTGGGCGGAATCCGTTGGGCTGTTGTTACTCAGGCTTGGAGCAGGTTCGGTGGCGTGGTATCCCTGGGGGAGGGGACTGTTCTGGCGGGTGGCCGGGAGGCCTTCGCGGACGAAACCTGCGACACGCTGGGAGTGGGCATGTATCAAGAGGGCAACCTGGGCATTCTTGGATGTTTCGTCTTCCAGAACGCCGTTCGGAATGTCTCGGAGCACGACCTTGATTTCCTTGTGGCGGCGAAACAGTTCGGCAAAGAGTGGGTCGTTTGGGCGGATGACGTTGCCCTGATCCATCCGGGCTTTCATCTCCAGGGAATGGGTGCGAATAGCTTTCACGATTTCCGGGTCTGTGCTCGTAGTGATTGTGCGAACGCCTCCGGGTATGTTCTGAATTGTGAGCTTAACCTTGTCATGATTAAAGAGCAAGGTCATGATCGGGCCCATGTCAGTTTTGATGGAATGTACTTCAGCCTGGTCCTTTTCGGCATTAGTTCTAGTCGGGCTTACAGGTTGAGATTTGCTGTGTGGGGTACTGGCTGGAACATGAGTTGCTACCGAGAAGTGAGCAATGACCAGGCAGATAATTGTAAGTGGATGGTTCCAGAAACTCTTTACCAGCATGGTCATCGCGTAACTCCTGAGCGTAGTATACCTATTTCTTCTTTTCGGTGTAGCATTCTGTGTTCGAACTACCACACGCACAGGCTTCGCAAGACTTCTTCCAATCGTCCTTTGTCTTGACTGTCATCGTCATGCCGCAATGTTGGCAATTAAACGTCGCGGGAAGCGCGACGTCTGCATGAGGGGCCTTCTTTTCGTCCGCCTTCGCCGGCTTGACTGCCGCCGATGCTGTGGTTTTGTCTCCGGTGGTGCTGGTTGTTGCCGGTGCCGCATAAGAGGCGGTGAGGGAAAAGGTCAACGCGCACATTGCCGCAATTGTAAATACATTCTTCATGACAGGTCCTTTCGTTCGCTCCCCTGAGCATGTCCTTCAATCTTATAGCGTTATTATCGCATTTTGCACACGGTCGTTACATCCGCCGTTTAGCCGATTCTAGGAGAAGGTTTACCGAACGCGTAGAGCGTTGAGTATCGTGGCCAGGTCGAGTAGTTCCTGCAGAACAGCACCCGTTGCCGGCGCGATCTTGCCGGCACTGGCCAACATCATTAGGAAGATACTTGCGCCAATACCAAAAAGAATTCCTTGTTTTGCGACCGTAACCATGCGTCGGCCAATGGTGATAATGTCGGCGACGCGTTCCACATTTTCAACTGTGATCACAATGTCGGCAGCGTCGGTCGCAATTCCCGCGCCGTGGCCACCTAGTGCAATCCCGACGGCAGCCGTGGCGAGGGCAGGGGCGTCATTTATACCATCGCCAACCATCATCACCGTGGACGTCGCTGAAAGATCCTGGACCTTTTCCAGTTTCTGTTCCGGAACCAGGCGTGCCGAGAAATCGTCAATGCCGACCTGCTGCGCGATCACGCCCGCTGTTTCCGGGCTGTCGCCGGTAAGCATGATTATCTTGTTAATGCCCATAGCTCGTAACCGATTAAGCGTTGCACGGGCCTCTGGGCGCAAGCGGTCCTCGAATACTAGCATAGCTGAGACGACACCTGAAATTGCCACCAGAGCCACAGTCTTGCCGGACGATGCCAGGACTGACCTATTTTCGACAACCGTTTGGGACACTACGATGTCTTGAGATCTGAGAAAGCCGGCGGAGCCGATTGCAACACGAGTTGTTCCGACACTGCCGGCCAATCCCTGACCTGGCACTTCCACAACATCACTTGCAGGTTCGAGCGAATAGCCGCGTCGCCTACCTTCGCGTACCACCGACTCTGCCAACACATGAGCGGATAGGAGTTCTAGCGGAGCGCAAAGGGAGAGGATACTATCAGCCGTGTGCGGATCTACCAATCCGCAAATGTCTGTAAGTACTGGCTGACCACTCGTGAGCGTGCCGGTTTTATCAAATACAACAGTTGTTACGCTGCCGGCCTGTTCGACGGCGGCCCCACTCTTCACAATAATGTTCATTGAGGCCGCTTTGTTGACAGCGGACAGCACAGCAAGTGGTGTGGCGATTATGAGTGGGCACGGCGTAGCGACGACAAGAACAGAGAGCCCCCTCACGGGGTCATGCGTGAATAACAGAACGGCGCCGGTCACAAGAAGCGTAACTGCGGTGAAGGCCGGCGTGTACTGGTTGGCCAGTCTGTTGATCGGTGCGCGCTCGCCCTGGGCACGCTGAACCATACGAACAATTAGTTCATACTTGCTCTCAGCGGCCGTACTTGTGGTTTTTGCGAGAAAGTTACCGTTCAGATTGATGGTGCCGCTATAGACCCGGTCGCCTGTTGATTTCGCGAGCGGCACCGGTTCGCCGGTCATAGCGGCTTCGTCTACATTTCCAGTGCCCTCAATCACGATACCATCGGCAGCGATAATGTCCCCAGGGCGAATCAGGATGACATCTCCGACTTTGATTTCGGCGGCAGCGATATCAACAAAGCTACTGCCCTCTCGGAGGTGGGCCACGCTCGGCGCACGGCGCAATAGATTGTCTAGGCTGCGGTTAGCACGTCGCAACCCATAGTCTTCAATGGCCTGGCCACCGGATTGCATGAGCACAACAAGCGCGCCAGCCAAGAATTGGCCGAGGCCGACAGCGCCAATGATCGCCAGAGATGCGATTGTGTCGACGTTAAATCGACCTTTAAGCATCTCCTTGAGGTTAATCCAGATCAGCGGCACACCGCCGGCAACAGCCACAATTGCGAATATGTTATGCGCCAGTCGCGGTGCCAAATAGTAGAATAGCGCGCCAACGATCAGTCCAACCAGGGTAAAAGCCGCGACAGGGTACCTCTGGAATCCGATGGCAAGCCGAGTAATCCCTGTCGGGCGCGTGCGTGGTGGCGGCGCGACCGGGCTGCGTCCAAGTACATCAATCATAGATATTCTTCCGGATTGCTCACTTAGGTAGGGTCTCCAAGCGCCGTCCATCAAATCCCAGCCGGCCGCCTTCCGCAGGCACAACGTATGGCTCGGCAGTATCAGCGGCTATTTCGATCCGAATTCCTTGAATGGTATCCAGGCCAACATATCCAGTCGGCACGACAATTCTTACTGGAACCTGACCGTAGAAACAATCCCGGCAAAGGGCTTTTCGGATTTCGTTTTCGGTAGGGATGGTGCGTGTCATTGTGTTCTCCTTAACTATCTGTCAGTATAGGCTCGTCGACGCATCTTGCACATCCGCGCAACAGCCGATTTAGCTAACAGGTAACTAAACCGCTTCAAAGTGTTAAACAGTTGAGTCCAACCTCATTCGCGCTTTGAGTACTTGCAGTGCACGTCTGTGAAGTCGCGATACCTGCATCTGGCTCACGTGGAGCATGTGGCCAACTTCTGTCTGCGTCATGTCGTTGAAGTAACAGTCAATAATGATTGTCCTCTGGCGCGGGCTTAGTCCGTCAAGCGCATGTTCGATATCGATATGGAGTGGCATTGTTGTGATGGATTCATCCGGCTCGCCGAACAAGCCATCAAGTGCTAGCTGGTCAGTAGCTTCGGGTCCTCCTGGGGTAGCGTTCGTGGAGGACACTGTGTAACGCACTAACTCCAAACGCATCGCTTCTACGATCTCATCTTCCGAAACATGTAGGTTGCTCGCAATCTCTGCGATGCTGGGAGGCCGTCCGAGGTTGCTGGTGAGTTGTGCTTTGACCTTGGCAGCTGTGAAATAGAGCTCCTTGAGCTGGCGCGAAACCTTAATGCCCCAGCCCTTATCTCGAAGGTAGCGTCTAATTTCGCCGACGATTGTTGGTACAGCGTATGTACTGAATTTTATGTGGCGAACCGGATCGAACCGATCGATAGCTTTGATAAGACCAATCGTGCCGACCTGGACGATATCCTCAAATGGTTCACCGCGCGACGAGAACTTGCCGGCAATCTGCTTCACTAGCTTTTCATGACAAAGAACAAGTTTATCACGCAAGTGCGGATCGTGCGTACGCGCGTATCGCGTGAACAGAATGTCGCTGGCGTCATGCGCAGCATGTATTGGCGTCGAGAGAGCGCCTGCATCTACCTGATCTTTATGTTCGCACAGCATATCGCTCACCTCTACTACCATAATGGCCCCGATTCAGCTTAAGGCCAAGCTATTTGTTATTATTACAGCCACGTATGTGGAGCGCATCCACGAAATGGCCGATATCGCGTTCGATAGCCAATACTCGGCTGAATATTGGGTGGATGAATACGCCGTAATGCGGATAGTGCGTCACTACAAACAAGAGCATAATGTATTTGGACAAATGGCTCGCCTCATGCGTGTTTCCCATACCACGATCGCTACTCGCTAATCGGTAAGTACGCATGCTGGCCAGGACGATTACGTTAGACATTCATCACGAGGTGACGGAAGCTTCCAGGCAACAGGTTCATCTCGTACGACGTAGGTCGTAGTTAAGAGAGCAGTCACGCTGTCTGGTAGAGACGTAGTACAGCGCGATCTTTGCCGGTAACGGCCTGAGAACTGGGGGCTACCACATGACCACCGCAACACACCACCCAATCGGCGTTAATCACGACGTAATAGGGCTCATCAACGCGCTACGTAATCCCGCATCTTATCCGCACCCAGCGGAGTATGTTCGCGTCTTGCAGACGCATACTTCGTGTGTCTTCCTAACGGGCGACTTTGCGTACAAGATCAAGAAGCCCGTCCAATTTACGTTTCTAGATTATGGCACGCTTGATAACCGCCTCTTTTACTTACAAGAGGAGATACGGCTAAATGGAACTCTATGCCCGGACATCTACCTTGACGTCGTCCCGATAACGCGTCAGGATGGTGCGGTGACGATAGACGGTGACGGAGAGGTCATCGAGTGGGCAGTACGAATGCGTCAGCTACGAGATGAGGACATTCTTGCCAATCGGCTAATAACCGGGAAAGTGGAGCGGGAAGACATCGAGCAGATTGCCAAGCTACTGGCCTACTTCCACACCGGCGCCTTCCGCGACTCTATAGACGGCGATTTCGGGACCCCAAAGCAGATTGAGCACGAAGTCGCCGACGCTTGCCGAACAATGGACTTTAGTATTGAGGGAAATGACTGGAATTCACGCTATTTGATCCGACCCTACCTTGAAAACTTCATCGCTCAGCACGCAGATCTATTCTGGGACCGAATCCATCAAGATAAGATCCGGGACTGTCACGGCGACTTGCGAACCCGAAACGTCTGTTTGGACGAACGATATGGTGATGGCATTCAACTATTTGACTGCATCGAGTTTAGTCATGACCTGCGCTTTATCGACACTGCCGCGGATATCGCCTACCTTGCTATGGATCTTGATCTGGCGGGGCGGAGGGATCTCAGTGACATTTTGATAGACACGTACCAGGAAGTCGCAAACGATGATGATCTGTGTGTTCTACTTCCTTTCTACCAAACATACCGTGCCGTTATTCGAGGTAATATCGCGGTCCTTGCAGCCAGTGAGATTGAGATGCCCGAGCCGGACCGCGACCGCAACACTAGCATCGCCGCCGCCGCTTACGATCTAGCGAGATGCTATAGTGGCGAGCGCACGACTCCCGCACTCATGATAACTGTTGGGTATTCGGGGTCCGGCAAGTCGACTCTTGCGCGAGAAATATCGCGTCGTTTACCGGCGATCCTCTTGTCGAGTGATGAAATCCGCAAGGAACTGGTTGATCAACTTCCGTGTAAAGGCGATCTCTACTCGCCTGCGAACCGGACTCACGTTTACGATGAACTCAGGCACCGCGCGATCTACTACCTTACAAGCCATATCAGCAGCTTCGCTCGGTCTACCTAGAAGGAACCGAATTTCTGGGTTATATTAGAAGAACGCAGGCAGAGGAAAAAGACGCCGTGAAAACAATGGTGTACCAACCCGTTATCAAGCCTGGCACCAGGTCCTATGTGTTTGCCCATGGTGACGACGCGTGTTCATGGCACAAGTCGATCCCGATCAGTAGGCTACTCATTTAACCTTCGACCTGGCCTCCGCCTGCGATATATCATTATAGCGCAGGATGCCATGAACGTCGTTGCCTATAGCAAAAGGAGTTAGGAACAATGGCAGTGGCAACAGGGTATGCCAACACGACTGAGGTAGCGGAATCGGCTGTCAAGGATACACGCAAGAAGAGGGAACATGGTGGGGCTCGGCCTGGTGCGGGTAGGAAACCTAAGCCACGCCCGACGTTTTACAAAGATAAGGCCGAATCAGACGTTTCAAGCAACGCGTCGTCCGCTATGCCTGATCGCATTGTTGTTAGCGATTCGTTGGCCCCAATAGCTGAGCGTATAGTTGCTAGCGACCCTTCATCGGCATTAGCTAAGTCTTTGAGTGCTAATAGTACTTCCCCTGTTGCTGAAAGGAAGTCAAAGAAAAAGCGCTCACGGTCCCGGCGTAGCCCGATTGGATTACCGGTCATTCGTCCCAATGCTGCTGGGATAGACATTGGCTCGCGAGGGATTTTTGTGGCGGTGCCTGAAGATCGGGCCGACTCAAATGTACGCTCGTTTCCAACGTTTACAGAAGATTTAATTGCGATTGCTGATTGGTTAGCCTCGTGCGGCATCGAGCATGTCGCGATGGAAGCTACTGGTGTTTACTGGATACCGCTGTTTCAGATCCTGGAGAAGCGCGGCTTTAACGTTACTCTGGTGAACGCACGCAACGTCAAAAACGTTCCTGGCCGTAAGAGCGATGTCATCGACAGTCGTTGGATCCAATTCCTGCACACGGTAGGCTTACTGCAAGCCTCGTTTCGTCCCCCCGATGAGGTAGCCGCATTACGATCCTACATGCGACATCGTGATAAGTTGGTGGCCGTGTCGGCCTCTCATGTGCTTCGCATGCAAAAAGCCCTGACCCAAATGAACATCCAGCTCCATAACGTGATCAGCGATATCACCGGAGTGAGTGGTTTGGCAATTCTGGACAGCGTTCTGGAGGGAGAACGCGATCCGGCTGTACTCGCCGATATGTGCCATGCTTCGATCAAGGCCGATCCCTTGATGATTCGTAAGTCTCTTGTCGGTGATTGGCGCGCTGAGCACCTCTTTACGCTTGACCATGAGTTGAAGCTCTATCGGTTTACCCAGCAGCTGATTAAGGAGTGCGACACTGCCATGGAGGAATTGCTTGGGCAAAGCGTTGCGGCCCAACAATTGCCGGATGTGCCCACAGATACGGATGGTGCTTTGGTGGAGGACGCATGCCCAAGCCAAACGAACACTCCGGTCAAGGTCCGCAAAAACGCTTCCCTCAAGACAGCCAGAGAGAAAGAGTTAACCGCATCGCTCCTAAAACTGTTCGGCACAGATTTGACGCTTGTTCCCGGGATCGGCGTTGAAAGTGCCTACAAACTATACACCGAACTCGGCACGGACTGGAAAGCGTCGTTTGCAGGCTCGGCCCACTTCTGCAGTTACCTGGGCCTATGCCCGGATAACCGGATAAGTGGCGGCAAAGTGCTCTCTGCGAAGACACGGCATGTTCCAAGTCGAGGAGCCACCATTTTCCGATTGGCAGCCAATAGCCTCCAACGTAATGATGGCCCATTAGGCAATTACCTGCGTCGAATGAAAGGAAAACTCGGCAAACAGGAAGGTATTACGGCAACAGCGCATAAACTAGCCCGCATTATTTATCATCTCGTCACTACCGGAGAAACATTCAATGAGAGCATGCTTCAACCAACTGAGCAACAGATAAAACGACGAAAGGATTACATTTTGAGAGAGGCCGTAAAACTGGGCATACCGCTGGCGGTAAATTCAGTTCCTCAGTAGCGGCTCACACGTTATACTTGATGCTACGTTTCTCTCAAAGGAGGAACAACTTGAAGCGGCATACCTTGCCTCTTCGGAAAATGTAGAGTTCTGGATGATTGAGTGTCAATGCCCTGATCCCGTAATCCGTGAGCGTCTCACTAAGCAGCAGCCTAACGCTGCGCACAACTCAGAAGCCGACCTGGCTGTCTACTCACAACAATTTCGCGAATTTTCAGGAATTGTTACGACTTCCCACGCCGGATGTATGCCGAGTGGCATCATTCGTGTTGATACCTCTAGGCCAGTCGATGAGACAGCAAGAGAGGTTGTTACACAGTTTCTCTCTCCCTACTCTTCACCTTAACCACAACAAAACAACATCTCAATAGAATCCGCTGATATGAGGATGCGTCATATTACTGTCCAGGTAATAATAGGGTGTGAGGTTGAGGTTATGTCCACATTTCTTTTACCAGAATATTAGGGGAGTAATCATGAAGACAACAGACGTAGGCTGTGGTGTAGCAAGCAAATTTAAGACCTGCACACTTTGTGGGGCCGTCAATAGCAACGCAAATTGGTGCTGTACCAATTGTTCTTGGAGAGGTACTTTCGAGTCCCGTGCTACATACATGCCTGCGGTGCGGACCTATAGCGACTTTCGATGCGCTCTAGATACGGAGGGAGACCTCCAGGAGAGCTTGGATGGGCGCAATATCTTCTGGCCGCACTTGCAATTTATTGTTCTTGCGATTGCGCGTCTATTGTCGGGCAGACGATGATGATAGGTGGAGCCGCTTAGTTAGCGCCTGTCGACGTATTGGAATGATACCGGCGGATTGGGAGGAGCGACGGAGCCGTAACGTCTTGCCCAGTGGAATCCTTGGCTCGATTTGTCCGATAGCGCTTGTTGAGATGGCTAACTACGATCAATCGCCATCTGGACGGCTTTGACATATTGAGACCGTTCGAACAGCTCGGGAAACTTAACGTTTTTTTGGCTCATCGTACCACGAATCTGCGTAACAGATTCGTGGTTATGTTGTTCCAACCAGCGCCTCATATGTACCAGTATGCTCGTAATACGGCTGGGGCCGTGCTCCAGTAGCTCGCTGGCCATCATAGTCACCTTTGCTCCTGCTAGCAGACCCTTCAGGGCGTCCAGATGCGTGTGGACACCGGTGGTGATCGCAAGGTCGAGAGTAGGGGAGACACGGCCAAATAAGAGTGCCGTCCAGCGGAGAGCCAAACTCAAATCTTCAGACCGGCTGTAGTGGAATTGTGAGAAAACCTCCCTACGCGCTATGTCCAAATCCGGTTGATAGAACCTGTTGAACATAACAAGTCCGCGAACGCCTTCGTTGGCCATTCGTTGTGCTAGATGCGGAAGAGCGTCAAAAGACGGGCCCAGTTTCACGGCAACTGGAATACTCACATCAGATAGTACTGTATGCACTGCGTCAAGATACCGTGCTTCCACCTGATTCGCCGATTGGCGGGGATCGGTGGAGAGGATATTCAAGTTTAGCTCCAGCGCGTCAGCGCCGGCGTCTTCAATCAGGCCGGCGAACTTGATCCAACCGCCATCCGAAATACCGTTTAAACTCGCAATAACCGGTATATCCAGTTCACTCTTTGCGGCGGCGATTAAG